>Ga0114925_10000247_pt1 | contig 22344 bp, 16 predicted proteins | sample SumtaG_2_FD_87287 | JGI IMG/M metagenome (GOLD analysis project Ga0114925, IMG submission 87287) | Deep subsurface microbial communities from Indian Ocean to uncover new lineages of life (NeLLi) - Sumatra_00607 metaG | ecosystem: Environmental > Aquatic > Marine > Oceanic > Sediment | place... | reverse complement strand
TGATTGGCGATCTAATGCAATTAGACTACACTTGCAATGCTATTGCAAGTACGGTCTTCGCGGTTGGCGTTTTTTTATTGTTCATACAAGAATCAATGCAAACCTTCGTCAATCCGTGCCTCAGTAGTTTACAAAAAACGCCAACCGCGAAGACCGTACTTGCAATAGAATTGCAAGTGTAGTCTAATTGCATTAGATCGCCAATCATAAAGACGATGTTTTTGGCAACGGATGGGAGCGTTGCACGTGTTATCACGCATTCAGCAGTTTTCTTGTGATCGTCCGTGGCGTGCGTTGATCGTCGCTTTCCACTGGAGTCAACAATGACACAATCTGATTCGATAGAACAGCCTTACCGCATGCCCGTGACAGTATTAAGTGGCTTTTTGGGAGCAGGCAAAACAACACTTTTGAATCATATCCTTGCAAACCGTGAAGGTTTGCGCGTGGCGGTGATTGTCAACGATATGAGTGAAGTCAATATCGACGCAGCTCTTATCCGTGACGGTGGAGCAGATCTTTCACGAACTGAAGAGCAGTTGGTGGAAATGACAAACGGTTGTATCTGTTGCACACTCAGGGAGGATTTGCTGGTTGAAGTCGCACGCTTGGCTCGTGCAAAGAAGTTTGATTACCTGCTTATTGAATCCACAGGAATCAGTGAACCGTTACCTGTCGCAGAGACGTTCACGTTTGAAGATGAGGAGGGACGCAGTCTTTCAAGTCTTGCAGAGCTCGACACAATGGTCACAGTTGTTGATGCTGGGAACTTTATGAACGATTTCGGATCGTGGGATGATCTCACGGATAGGAGGATGGGCCTTGATGAAGACGATGATCGAAACATTGTTGATCTGCTGGTTGATCAGGTTGAGTTTGCAAATGTGATTGTCATCAACAAAACCGACCTCATTTCACCATATGAACTCGAGCAATTGGATCAGATTATTCGTCGACTCAATTCAAATGCAGAGATTGTATATGCTACGGAAAGTCGTGTTCCACTATCAAAAATACTAGGCACCAAGCGTTTTCAGTTGGCTGAGGCAGAAGGAAAGTCCAGTTGGCTGTCAGTTCCGAGAGGAGAAGAGGAACCCGAGACCGAAGAGTACGGCATCTCAAGTTTTGTGTATCGTCGTAGTCGTCCGTTCCACCCGAAGCGTCTCAATGATGTCCTTGGTGGTGATCTTGAGGATGGCTTATTTCTTGGTGTGCTCCGAAGTAAGGGTTTGATGTGGATCGCATCGCGGCATGACGTTGCTTACGATTGGTCACAGGCTGGTTGTTCAGTGCGTCTGAATCCGGCTGGATTCTGGTGGGCAGCAGCTCCGGAAGACGAATGGCCGGATGACAAGGAAATGGCATCAGAGATCCAGTCAAATTTTTCTGGTGAGCATGGGGATCGTCACCAAGAGCTTGTTTTTATCGGTCAAGGACTTGATCAGCAGCATACGGAAAGAATCCTTGATTGCTGTTTGTTGACAGATCTCGAGCTTGCTCAAGGTCCACGTAAATGGGCGGACTTTGAAGATCCGCTGCCACTCATCGACCAGGAAGCCGAGGATCGTGTCTGATGAAAGCCGCAGCGACGTCGAAGCGCTATGATGTTATTGTCGTTGGCGGGGGTGCTGCAGGAATAGGTGTTGCAATCGTCTTGCGCCATGCTGGCATTGAGAACTTTATTGTTCTTGAAAGAAAAACAGTCGGAGCATCATTTGCTGCATGGCCAGATGAAACGCGATTTATCACGCCTTCATTTCCAAGCAATTCGATCGGAATGCTCGATTTGAACTCAATTGCGATTGGGATCTCACCTGCATTCAGCTTGGAGGTGGAGCATCCTACGGGCGTAGAGTTTGCAGCTCACTTGGAGGCAGTTGCAAAACACTTTGAGATTCCGCTGCGTGAAAACACCAACGTGAAGCAGGTCAAGAAAGTTGGTGAGGAGTTCTCTCTTGAGACCGAAGATGGCACCCTGCGAGCGACGCATGTCATCTGGGCAGCGGGTGAGTTTCAGTATCCACGCTTAAGTGGTTTTTGCGGCAGTGAGCTCTGTCGGCACACTTCCACTGTCGGCAGTTATGGCGACCTGGATGGGGATGACTTTATCGTGATTGGTGGTTATGAAAGTGGTGTCGATGCAGCCTATCATCTGGCGTATCGAGATAAACGAGTGTTGTTATGTGACAGTGGATGCCCTTGGACAGATGAGAGTTCTGATCCGAGCATTGCTTTGTCTACATATTCACTCGAAAGAATGCGAGAGGAATGGTTCGAAGAGTATGTTGAGCTCTTCCCGAACACATCCATTCAGTCTGTTTCACGATCTGATAATGGATACGAAGTAAAAACTGAAGGTGGGAGAACACTTCATACGTCGAATCGTCCACTGCTAGCCAGTGGGTTTGAAGGAAGCCAGAAGCTTGTATCAGATCTTTTTGAGCAGCGAGAAGATGGTTTTCCGCTGCTGAGTGAGCATGATGAGTCGACCATTGTGCAAGGTCTCTATCTCTGTGGTCCTGCAGTACGTCATGACAAACAGGTTTTTTGCTTTATCTACAAGTATCGGCAGCGTTTTGCCGTTGTCGCAAAGTCAATTGCGAATTCGCTGGGACTGCCTGCGGAGGCGCTTGAGGCCTACCGCCAATGGGGTATGTATCTTGATGATCTTTCGTGTTGTGGGGAGGAGTGTGAGACATGTTAGTCGGCAATGAAGAGGATGTCGTTGACCAGACAATATCGATGCAGGGCCGGCATCCGAGCATGGCGTGCGTCGTGTCCAAGGAGGGTGTTGAGCCACAGAGATTTCAAGGGTGGCTTACCAGAGTGTTGCGTATCGAGTGGCTTGGGCAGACAGCTGCGAGTATTTGCTGGATTGGGAGTGTACTGGCGTATGGAATCAGTACAACTGGTGATTGGTTGCAGTTATGTGCAGCGTCATCGTGGCTCCTTGCAAATATTATGGCGGCTGTGCCTGCCAAAGATGAGTGAGACGATCCCTGTCCGCGAGAGAAAATGAGTCAGTAAAGCATGGATGCTCTCAGCCTGAAGCATGCGGTGAACCTCTTGAGTCAACAGATCTGGTGCTGGGGTTGCGATATCACTCGACCTGATGGCAACTGGCTGATTGAGAATGGCTTTCACAGAGTTGCACCGCCAGATGATCATGAGGATTGTTCCAGCGTCTACACATTAGAACCTACGCGCGGTCGATGTGTGGTTTTGCGTGGCTTTGGGATTTTCTATGGTGATCACCAGTATGGTGGTATCTTTGTGCCGCGCTACGAATTTCAACCTCGCTACACACCACATGCAAAGCTTGAGTCTCCACCATGGTTTGTTGACGATTTACCGTCGATGGTGGTGCCTGCTGAATCAGAACGAAAAGCCTGCACTGCCTTGATGATTGACCTGATTCGCTGGATTGAAGGTTATGAGGTGAATGTTATCAACGTATTAGGGGTTGCATATCGCCAACAAACACTCACGAAATGGGATGATGGAAAAAGACATATCATACCGGCAGGTGAAATGGCTCATGCGTGGCAGCGGCTCGGCACTCTCATCGCTCAAATGTCTGTAGAGGAACTTCGTCACGCCATATGAGTCTTTTTTTGTATGAATAGATCTTTCGGAATCGATTTTTCTCAAAAGCCAAAATAGTGGAAGAAGATTGTGAAAAGGCGAAGTTCGAGCTGGTGTTATGACGTCGTATGAACTATTGCAACTTCTCAATCAGAAAAGATGTTGCATTAGCAAGTGAAGAACATGCAGGAGTGAGTGCTATCAAAAAACAAACGTCAAGCAAATCAACAGGCGGAATCCCAGTTGTCATTTTGAATGGTTTTCTCGGGTCAGGCAAAACAACACTCCTCACGAACCTGCTGGTTCAGTCGTACAAGAGAAAGCTGTCTCTTGGTGTCGTAGTCAATGACATGAGTGAATTAGACGTTGATGGCTTGCTTGTTGCCCAGACAGAGTTCTTCGAGAAGGAGGACACTCATTTTCAGTCAATCTATTCGTGTGTCTTGAGCAGTAAAAAAGGACTTGAGGAACTCAGGGACGCCTTGGAGCGAATCGTGATGAATCGCACTCCGGAACTGCTCATTATTGAGACATCAGGAAGCTGTCACCCAATGCCGTTGATCGAATTCTTTCGAACACAGCAACAGTTTACTCTTACTGGTGTCCTGACGCTGGTTGATAGCGCGATGATTAATCAGGATTATGATGGCGGCCAGCAGCTCGTGCCAATGATGCAACACAATGTGCAGAATCAGTTGAGGGATACAACAAATCTACTTGTCGAGCAAATTCTTTTTTGCAGCCACTTGATCCTTACCAAAGTCGACCGCATTGAGAAACATGCAGTTCAAACGATTGCCCAGTCTATTCACGAACTCAACCCATTTGTGGCTGTCGTTTCCGTGCCATGGGGAAACCTACCCATTAATGATGTATTGGTGATGCCTGAGTATGACTACCAGAGAGTAGCGCAATTAATGAATGAACTGAAGCCGTCGTTTGAGGCTGATGGGGAAGACGATCGCCCCTATAATCTTGCAACGAGGGTTATTAAGGATGATCGGCCATTTCATCCACAACGTTTGTGGGATACGTGCCAGCAATATCTTGGTCAGCACATCTATCGAAGTAAAGGTTTCTTCTATCTCCCAAGCCGTGATCGCCTATCACTCCTCTGGAATCAGGCTTCTGGTGGCATCGATTTAGAGGTCATTGGATCATGGCGCGCAGGAATTCTCGAAGATCAAAACAACGGGTTAGATGAGATGGAAATAGAGGGGCTCAAGAAGAAGTTGGAAAAAGAGCCGGGACGTTTTGGTGATCGACGATGCCATCTCACCGTAATCGGTGACAAAACACAGGTCGATTGGTTTACAGAGTCACTCAAACGATGCTTTCTGACGGAAGAAGAGATTAAGCATTGGCGTTCCGGAGGAATGTTTCCTGATCCTTGGCCAGCTACCTACGTAACGAAACAAGGTGTGGATTAATGCATGTGTGTTTGCCAAAAATCGAATCAGTGAATAGACAATGACACGCCAAAAGGATGCACTTGATCGAAGTAAGAACTAGCCAGTGAAGACACCCTCACGGTAACCACCATGCATGAAAAACGTTTTGTAATCCAAAACGCTTCCTGCCGTCTGATGAAAATGATAAACCATCAGTTATTCAGTTTTGGGCGACTTTTTTCTCATGCTTTTCACGACATGATGGAATACTGCTCCAAGTTGCAACGGTATTCTGATGTCCTAAACTCCCAAGTGTGTTTTACCAAGTGCTTCTTTCAATTATCGACATCATAGCCCAAAGGACAACGATGAGAATCCAATTCAATTTCATGGTGGGAGGCTTCATCTTCATTTGTGTGGTCATTGGTAGCTACGCTCATGCGGAGAATAGACGCCCCAATATTCTGTTCTTCTTTGCAGATGATTGGGGCCGCTATGCCAGTATCTATGCTGATAAAGACAAGCCTTCGCTCAACGACGTAATCTCAACACCCAACATTGATCGGATTGGTCGGGAAGGAGTGGTGTTCGAAAATGCCTTTGTTCCCGTTGCGTCGTGTTCACCGTGTCGTGCTTCGCTGGCAACGGGACGTTACTTCTGGAACTGTGGTTCTAATGCGTTCCTGAATAGTAAGGGAAGCAGTTGGGAGGGGTACGATAATCCCATGAAGAACCTGCCCAAGTTCGGTGATCTTATACGCGAAAGTGGTTACTACACACAGCGTTCGCGAAAAACATTCGCCTTCAATCCAAGTGCACGGCCGAAGAGTGTGCGGTCTTTGGGTACAGTTGGGTATGAACGGTATGGGCTCTATGTTGGAACGGCGGATGATCAGGTTGAAAGGCAACGGAGACACAACGAGATTGTTGAAAACTGCCGCAAGGAAATACAGCAGGTGCTTGCTGGCAGATCTCAAGAGCAGCCCTTTTTCTTTGTTTTTGGCAGCATCAACACCCACCGTCCTTACACTCCTGATTCGGGAAAGAATCTTTGGGGCATTGAACCAGATGATCTCAAGGGACTGTTACCAAAGTTTCTTCCCGATGCCCATGATGTGAGGCGCGACTTTTCAGATTATCTGGGCGAAGTGCTGGCCCTTGATCTGATGCTTGGAGCGATGCTTGAGGAGTTAGAGTCTTCTGGTGAACTCGACAATACCGTGGTCATTCTTTCTGGTGACCATGGCATTCCCGGAATCCCGCGTGGGAAGACGAACTGCTATGATCTCGCCACGCGTGTGCCGTTACTGGTCCGATGGCCCAACGGGATTCTTGCTGGCAGACGAGTCAATGATTTTGTAAGCACCATGGATGTGGGGCCGACGCTGCTTGATCTCACGGGAAGCAAAGTGCCCGCCAGTATGGATGGCCGCACCTTCTTTCCTCAACTCACAAGCAACAAGAGTGGTTGGATTGATCCAGAGCGGGACTCGGTCATCATCGGTCGTGAGCTTCACGTCCACAATGCCCGTCCAGGAAATATGCCTTATCCGATGCGTGCTATCCGCACAAAAGACCATCTCTACATTCGTAACTTCAAGTCGGAACGATGGCCCATGGGTGATCCGTATGACGCGGCCTTCCTTACAAACCCAGATGCGCTGTACAAAATGGGTTTGTCAACAACACCGGCTTATCGTGATCTCGATGGTAGTCTTACGAAGGCGTGGATGATGTCTCAGCGGGAACGTTCTCACGATAAGGAACTCTTCTCTCTGACGATGGAGCCTCGCCCGAGTGAAGAACTCTATGACTTAAGAAATGATCCTGATCAACTAATCAATCGTGCTGCTGACACAGCATACGCCGCCGTTCTGAGTTCTTTGCGTGGTCGTGTTATGAAGGTGATGAATGAAACGGACGATCCACGCCTGACAGACGCCTTCGATCGATTGCCTTGGGTTGATTCAACCAAACCATAATCAGGTCATCGGATGTGTTTGAAGAATTAATCAGTGACACTCGCAGGGCGTCCCAATCCCTTGCTTTCAATTTTTGGCACCGCACCGACATGGGAACAGGTGGCAGCTGCTACATCGCATGCCTTTCTTAAGACTTGTTCGTATGAGTGACCACGCAGCACACCTAATAAAAATGCTGCTGCAAAAGAGTCTCCAGCTCCGACGGTATCCTTGAGGGTTGTTGGTGTAGCGTGTTGTGACATGACGGCATCTGGAGTTATTAAGATAGCGCCTTCTTCACCAGATGTCATCACGATAAGGTCAAGACTATATTGATCACGAAGACAACAAAGTTGTTTTTCAATTGATGTATCAGACGCGATCCCACAAGCAGAAAGGACCGTCGGTAATTCGTCATTGCTGAGTTTCAAAAGATTCGCAAACCCTAGAGACTGGCGGATGATCTCACGGTCATAGAAAGGCTCTCGTAGATTGATGTCGACAAGCCGAAGGGTGTTTGTTGTTCGTGCAATTTCAAGTGATTGGGAAAGAGTGTCTCTTGATAGTTTAGATCGCTGACCAAGGGTCCCAAAATAGATGGCATCAGTGGCTTCCACCAAAGTCTCTACTTGAGAAGTCCATTTGATGTAATCCCAAGCTGAATTTTCGTGGATTATGAAACTTGGTTTCCCTGCCGAATCGACGTTCACACTCACCGTTCCTGTTGGCGCATTTCGAACTGTATCAACACATCGTATATCAATATCAAAACGCCTCATCATCTCGATTGCATCGCGTCCGTGCTGATCTGCACCAACAGCACTAACGACTGCAACATGTGCACCTTGAATCGCAGCATGACAAGCAAAGTTCGCAGGTGCGCCACCAAAACACTTTCTATCAGGAAATACATCCCATAGGACTTCACCGATGGAAACAATTTTTGGTGTATTCACATGCATGACGTTTGGATTGAAAATTTCTGAAAGACAATCATGTCAAAGTCCTTGGTCATCGGTTATAAAGAGTAACTTGATCGAGTGTATGCCCAAAGATCGGTCTGTTGGTCTGTAGCAGGCATTATTAAAATTGATGTTTGAGGATCATGAGCATTCTCATTCGAAGTAAGGACAGGAGGTTTCCCGTGGCAAAAAAACCCCGATATGCCTTTGTTTTCCAAACCGTTTTCCAAGTCGTTGCTACCAGTGTATTCATCAGTATTCCATGTCTGGTCGTGAATGCGTATGCGCTGGCAAATGACAGAGTCATTTCAGGAGATAATACTCAGAACGACGAAGAAACACCGCATTTGTCCCACGATAGACACGTGCATCGCTATGGTAGCCCTCATCAGACAGTCAAGCCAACTGCACAACGTTTTTTTACCACGCGTTCAAGTGAAATCGTTTTACCGCTTCCCTCTGAAGAAGATGCATTTACGTTTGCTGTATTTGGAGACCGAACAGGAGGCCAGCCAGAAGGGGTGGATGTACTGGCGGATGCTGTTCGGGACGTCAATTTGCTTGAGCCAGATCTTGTTATGACGGTTGGTGATCTAGTCAACGGTTACAACCAGACAGCTGACTGGCTCATGCAGATGCGCGAGTTTAAGGCGATCATGAACACATTACTTTGCCCATGGTTTCCAGTGGCTGGAAACCACGACGTGTACTGGAGACCTCTCAATGACCCGGAGATGCCCAAGTTTCAGCACCAAGGTAATTACGAGATGTACTTCGGGCCCCTCTGGTATTCATTTCAACACAAGGAATGTTCATTTATTGTTCTCTACTCAGATGAGGGTGATTTAGAAACTGGCGAAAAAAGTTTTTCTCTTCCGCGCCTCCAGAAGATGAGTGACCAACAGCGTGCATTTTTGCAAGAGGCTCTTGAACGCGGAAAAGATTGTCAGCACCAGTTTGTGTTTCTCCATCACCCCAGATGGCTTGGTGGTAAATACGGAGATGATTGGAAGAAACGTGTCCATCCCCTTCTTATTGAGGCAGGTAACGTCACCGCTGTTTTTGCTGGTCATATTCATCGCATGCGAAGTGACCCAAATGATGGGATTGAATATATTTCGCTCGCTACCGTTGGTGGCAGCCAAAAGGGTCTTGTTCCAGAAGCAGGTTACCTTCATCAATACCACCTTGTAACGGTTCGAAAGAAACAGGTTGCCATGGCGGCATTTCCAGTTGGAGAGGCTATGGATGTTCGAGAAATCACTGCCGCTCTTCAGGAAGAAACCGTTCAGTTAGCAAATCTCCCAATTACCTTTCAAGGCGGTGTGGACATGAAGGCTCAGCAACACGAAAAGCCACTCACAAGTCATTTTTCTGTATCGTTTTCAAATCCAACACATCGTCCGGTTGAGTACACGGTATCTCTTGAGAGCAATGATAATCGCTGGCTCTTTACGCCAGATCACGCGCATGGTGTCCTCGATCCAGGGAAAAGTTGTAACGTTGAGTATCAGGCATCGTATGTAGCAAAGCAGTTTGAGCGATCATCGGAAATGGTGCAGGTGGCGCTTACTCAGGATTACCTTGCACCAGCAACGCGGTACCGTATTCCAGAGGTCGTGAAAGATGTTCCACTTCTTTTTGAGCAGAGGGCCGATACCAGGGCTATTGCGAATCACGCACTTTCACTCGACGGCAGTGACGATTGTGTTCTTCTTGAATCCGAGAAGGTTCCAGTGCCGCAGGGGCCTTTTACTGTCGAGTGTTGGTTCAAAGCCAGGCAGTTTGCAGATCGAGTAGGACTGTTGGCAAAAACCGAGCAAAGCGAGTTTGGCATATTCGCATCGAAAGGTCAGCTTGATGCAAGCATTTTTCTTGATGGAAGCTACAGAAGCGTACGGTCAGATTTGCCACTCAAAACGAATCGATGGTATCACGTGGCTATGGTCTATAAGGGTGATGAATTGGTTTTGTATGTTGATGGAAAACCACAAGGCAGAGTGCAGACGAAGCCTTCAATGAAGAGAAAAGTGAACGCTCTTCCGTTTATTATCGGTGCCGACACCGATAATCACGGTCAAGCCAACTCATTTTTTAATGGTGAGATTGATGAAGTGCGAGTTTCAAAGGGTGCTCGATATACAGAGCCTTTTGTGCCAAGTCGACGATGTACACCTGATGAAAATACGCTGATCTTGTTGGACTGTGATCAGACGGTTGGTCCCTTTCTTGTCGATCAAGGTCCGCAGGGACATGGTTTTCAAATGAGTGGTGATGTGCATCTTGTTGAGGTCAAAGAGTCTGCCGGCCAGTAAGGTGTGTGCCTCTTGCCCTTTAATGTTCAAGTGCTGCTCGACCATCGGCAATGTTTGGTTTACGTGGTGGTCTCATGTCAATGAGACCGCCAGCGAGCCTGAGAGAAGTTTGAACAGACGAACCAATGCGTAGGCCGTTGAGTTATCTGTCCATAGTGGGCAAATTGACTTTGTCTGGAACTGGCATTCGTTCTGTTTTTCCGAAGGTTTACTTTTCGATGGACATCGATATTCTTTTGTGACTGTAGTGATCAAGGTTTTGAAAATCTCTGCTCATTTCAGCATTAAGCGTTGAAAATACCCCACAAGGATAATAATTGTGTCACCATCCAAGACCTCTGTATTAATGATGCTCCTCACATGTTTTGTGAACTATTGTGCTGTTCAGCATGCGGCTGCTCAGGAAGCCGTGACTGTTGACAATTTTGTGCGGGCGGAAACAGATCTCACATTTAAGAGGTATGTTGATCAAGGAGCCTTTGGGAAGTTTTTTCACATTCGACAACCAACACCAATTGACAAGCAAGATGTTATCCGGATGAATCGTGACACCCTCTATTCGGCAGGTGTGTTCGATCTGGATGCTTCACCCCTCACCGTCGTGAAACCAGATTCCGATGGCCGTTTTCTTTCGATGCTGGTTATTAACCAAGATCATTCAATGCAACCAGTTATCCATGAGGCAGGCACGTTTGAGTATTCCCGAGAAACAATTGGGACGCGCTATGTGTTTGTTCTTTTTCGTACATTTGTTGATGCGAATGATCCAAAAGACATTCGTCTTGCAAATGCACTTCAGGATAAAATTATTTCAAAACAATCAGACGCAGGAAGTTTTGAAGTTCCTCAATGGGATGAAAAATCGCTTGAGACCGTGCGGGATGCAATCAACGTTTTAGCTGCAACAAAGCCAAATACGAATGGAATGTTTGGTGATAAGTCGAAGTTGAATCCTATTAGCCATCTTCTTGGAACGGCTTATGGTTGGGGAGGTAATCCTGAAGAGGCTGCCACATATGTGAATGTGGTACCAGAAAAAAATGATGGTAAGACACCGTATGAGCTGGTCATCAAAGAACGTATACCTGTCGATGGATTTGTATCAGTGACTGTGTACAACGCAAAAGGGTTCATGGAAGAAAACAGCCTGAACGCATACTCGGTAAATAATGTTACGGCAGAAAAGAACGCAGATGGCACCGTCACGATTCACTTTGGTGGCGATCCTAAAAGCACCAATTACCTGCCCATTACCCCGGGCTGGAACTATGTTGTTCGCATGTATCAGCCCAAAAAAGAAGTTCTCGATGGTTCCTGGACATTTCCTGATCCGCAACCTGTCAAATAAGGTGAACTGTCCTGTTATGCTGAGGAACAGACAAGTTCATAACTCGTCCGATATCTAAGGACATGAGGTCATAGGAGTGTCTGATTCCAAGCCAAAAAATAACAAGTGGCGGATTACATTTCGGGTAACGCTGACAACCATTTTCCTGAGTTTGTTGGCGTTATCATCACTTGCAATTGGTTTTACTTCTTTTCTTTTTGGTCGACAGAATGCGTCTGACTTATCTGCACAAATAATTGAACAGACGTCAAATCGAATTGATCTTCGTATACGATCACTATTAGATGTTGCACGCTCACACAGTCAGATAAACAAGAACCTCGTCAACTCAGGTCAGCTACGCAAAGAAAATGCTCAGCACGATGCCGAGATAACGTCAGCAGATTTTCCAGCAATTTCATCCTACTTTCTTGAGGTGATGAAGGTCCACAAAGAGCTTGCGTACCTTTCTCTCGCAATTGAGGAGACGGGTGAATACTGCATGCTTGAACGAAAACAGGAAAATATCATTAGTCGTCGTTACATCAGGAACGCAGACAACCTGATGGAGATACATGACTATGAGCACCAACCCGATGGGGAAGTGACACATCGAATCGTTGACTATAACGACTACGATCCACGAAGGCGTCCGTGGTATATAGCAGCAAAGGAGGCTGGTCGACAAACGTGGCCCGACAGCTTCGTTTTCTGGGGAACGAATGAGGTGAGTACGACACCTGGAAAAACCTGTGCGACCCCCATTTATTCAGAAGGCAAGCTTTTGTATGTCCTGACTGCTGACTTTGAATTAAGAGACCTTTCATATTTTCTCAAAAATCGGATTCGAGTCGGTCATTCTGGAGGAGGAAGGCCGTTCATCATCGAACGAAGATCAGATGGAACGAGGCGTGTTGTTGCACATCCGCAGGCTGAAATCCTGACAGAAATGATTAGGCCAACAGTACCTGACGGCGATACGGTCCTGACGATTGTCCCGGGACAGGATCTTCAACCAACCTTAGTACCTATCGAACGATTTGCTGATCCGGTTGTTCGAGCGTTTGCAGAGAATCTGCCTGAAACGTTTAAGGAGAGAGAGAGCGTTGTTTCATTCTCTTTTAATGTCGGGACTGAACAGTTTATTGGAAGTTATCAGAGACTCCGTGGTTTGAACTACCCCGATTGGATAACGTGCATGGTCATGCCAAAGTCCGATGTGTTGGGTTCCGTGCAGCGCAATAATCTTGTCAATTTGATTATTGGTTTGACCGCCTTTGCCCTGACGTCGTTGATGTGCATTCTTTTGTCGACACGTATTTCAAGTCCTCTTCACAATATTGCAATCGAAAATGAACGTATCGGTACTTTTAATTTAACAGCCAAACCAATTGGGCGGAGTCGGATTACAGAAGTTGATCAACTTCTCGTTGCTACAGAGTCGATGAAGAAAAGTCTTCGTTCATTTGCAAAATATGTGCCTACAGAACTTGTACGTGAATTGGTTTCTTCACAAAACGAAGCGCAACTCGGGGGACAAAGAGAGACACTTACAGTCTATTTCTCCGACATTCAGGACTTCGCATCGATATCTGAAAGACTCTCTGCTGAGGATCTGGTTGATCACTTAGAGGATTATTTGACCGCAATGAGTGAACAGATCACTCAGGAACGGGGAACTATCGATAAGTATATTGGTGATGCAATCATGGCATTTTGGGGGGCGCCTATCCCAAATAAGAATCATGCAGTTGATGCATGCCGTGCTGCTTTAGCAAACCAATATAGGCTTGAAAAACTCTGCAAAAAATGGCGTGCAGAAGGCAAGCCAGAACTATGGACTCGTATTGGCATTAGTTCTGGAGAACTCGTTATTGGGAATATGGGAAGTGAAGAGCGGCTGAACTACACGGTCATTGGAAATCCGGTAAATCTTGCCAGCCGTCTCGAGAGTCTCAATAAGGTTTACGGAACCAAAATTATTATCAGCCAGACGACCAAAGAACTGGTATCAGATGTCTTTTTTGTTCGTCCCCTCGATCTTGTTGCTGTGAAGGGGCAAGAGGAGAGCAACTACATTTATGAACTCGTTGGCTTTCAAAATGATGTGAATAAAGAATTTGTTGCATTGGCAGAACAATATGAAGTTGCTCTCAAGACGTACATTGATTCACGCTTTCAGGAGGCAGTACAGAAATTTGAATTGATTACAAAGCAATTTCCTCATGATGCACCTTCTCTATTACTCCTGAATCGCTGCCGTCATTACTGTGAGCATCCGCCGTCTGACTGGGATGGAGTTCATCGAATGCAGTTTAAGTAACATGAGAGGGTGTGCTCTGTCAGTTTGCTACAAGACATCAACGGATCACATCGTGAAGTTTTTGCATTTTGGGAAACATTCTTTTCGCTGGTTCAGTAGATCGGTGATGATGTTATTCATCTGTCCCAGCAGCAAACTTGAATGTCCGGTTCTCAACAAATTGAGTTGAGACTTCGCCTGCCATGACAGGCCCGCCCTCAACGTGAAGCCTTCGAGCAGGCTGGCCTTTGCGAAAGTTCAATTTTTCAAGCTCCACCCAAAAAATATTCGGCCGATCAGTGAGTTCGAAATAGTAAATGAGCCGAGACTGGTCAGCAACAGTTCGCCAGAGCGTTGTAGAGACGTTTGGTTTCTCTGGATGCGATGCACCGATTGGCACGGAGACATTTCGAATCACGGAGAACACGGATGCAACTTGCTTGGTCTCATCCGTTGTTTGCGGAGATTCCCCGAGGTAATACTGAGCCCGAACAAACCTGTCTGCTGCCCTTTCCGTACCGGGCAGCATGGTCGAACCACCAATTTCTTTCCAATACTCGTTCAGTGCAAGTTGCTGATCGTACGGAGGATCATTTGTCATTACAGTGAACTGTCTGCCATGGTGAATAACAAGTGTTTTATGGAGATACTCAAATACGGCAGAATCACCAGTAGCATCAGAGATGGCAAGATGAACAGTTGCTTTATGCCCACCTGGAATCGTGAGACCACGAAGTTGAAAAGATTCTTTTCGTAGTGCAGTAACGGTCTCTTCAACAGTTGAAAAGGAATCAAGAACGTACTGTGCCCAGGCAGCCATTGAAAGAACCGGACGATCGTCTTCGATATCCGGATAGTCACTCGAGGATAGGTAGAGCACATTGGCAACGAGACCCTTTTCATTTATTCCATCGGCAGAGAGATTGTCGTAGCACATTGCAACAACGCTGCCATACTCTGATGTCCATGTCAGAGAGTTCTTGCCACCATTCCCATCACGTTCTAATCCAGCTGGGAACGCCCAGAGATTTGTTTTGAGAGGCTGATACCAATCCATGGTGCGTCCGGTAATGACAGCACCGTCTGGACCTCGATAAAGTACCCTCGAGCAAGCAATTGCAGGATCTGCTGAAAAACTCATCGCTGTGGCGATGAGACAGGCGAATGTGTACTGCACAAAGCGTGCTAAGGGTAGGCTGGTAACCATCGTGGCTCTCTCTGGGGGTTGGATTCGATTTCATTTCACATGTTGCGGTATGATACTGATAATTGATCGCCTGCTCCAAAAACGTTTTTTTAGTGACGTTACTTGTCTTTCTTGGTCGTGGCATAGGGCTTCTGGAGGCCTTCGCGTAATTCTGTCAACAACGTTTTGGCGTCATACACGTGTTCAAGAGATTTCATGATGGCTCCAACAGAAACAGAAATGGCTCGAGCACGAACGTTGTCATAAGCAATGTCCAACACAAGAGAGTCTTCGTTGCCATCAAAGATGACACCCACGAGTTCGTTCGTGGTATTCACAACGGGGCTCCCTGAATTTCCACCAATGATGTCTGCTGTTGAAATGAAGTTCAGGGGTGTCTCAATACTGTTTGATTCAGTCAGCGCACGGTGGGCATCACGCCATGATTCTGGCAAATCAAACGGAGAACGATTTTTTTCAGTATCTGCCTTGGTAAAAAGATCATGGATTGTCGTCCACGGTCTGAGCTCACTTGGTTGCCCAGTGACACCCTTGACCGTTCCATAGGCTAACCGGAGCGTGAACGTTGCATCGGGTGCAATGGCAGTAGGGGACGTTTCAAGCCGAAGTCGGATTAATTCAGCATGAGCCTGTTTTTTTATCTCAGCATTTTCCTCAATAATTTTTCTTAACGCACGAGATTCACTATCAATGAGCTGAGCCAAAGAGAGCATTGTGTCGTCACTTGCTTCAATCGCATCACGGCCACCCGTAAGAATTTCCCTGCGCCGATCAGGTGCCGTACTTACAGGTCCATCACCACGTTTTCCGAGGCGTGTGCCTGCAACAAGCTCGATGGCACGCTCTGCTGGGGATTTTCCATCAAGAACATCGCTTACAAGCGGATCATCTAGTCCAAGCGTATTCACAAGAAAAGTTAATGAATCAGTGAGTTTGAGAATCTCATAGTCGTCATAGAGTGGTTGGTTGGAAAGAAGGCGTAATTCAAGTGAAGAGCGAGCAGAATCACGATACTCACGAAGGCGGTCACCATCGGGCTTACCCGATTCTTCTACTATTCGTAAGAGTGTTCTCGCATTCGAAAAGAATTGACTGCGGAAACCCATCGCTCCTTCGAGCAAGTTATACCGAACAGCAAGTGAATCAATCGTTTGTTGTGCTAGACTAATTCTATTCCATGGGCTTTCTTGCTCGCCCTTGTTCCATTGCTTACGAAGATCATTTTCAGTGTTTTCAAGGCGATTCATAATGTCCGGTCGCAAAAGTGATGACAAGAGGCCACTTCTGGCCTTTCGACTGTTTTGGACCGAAAACAGATCCTGCATTGCACGCTGTCGCTCCACATGGCCTTCTTCGGCGTAGGCCTGCAAAAGGACTTCACGTCTGTTTAGCCATTCAAGTGAAAATGGTAGCCGTCGATCACGCATGGACTGAATCTCTGCCATGGTCTTTCCACGGTCCGTATGTCCTGGATGTCCGGCTACAAAAATATGGTCATCTTGCTGTACATCGTTGGAGGCAAATGGAAGAAAAGATTTGACCGTGAGTGGCTGTCCTTTTTCGTACACCCGAAAGAAACAGATATCGAGGCAATGTCTGGGGAATTCAAAGTTGTCTGCATCGCCACCAAAAAAAGCAATTTGTCGTTCTGGGGCAAACACAAGTCGAATGTCCGTATAACGCTTGTATCGATAGAGGTGATAATAACCACCACCAAATAAGGTTACGACATCACTCCTGAGGCCAGTTGCTGTGAAAGACTCGTGTTCAATCTCTGCGAGAACCGACCGCCGTGCGGCTGCTGCCTCGGCCGAAGTCGTTGCACCAGCAACGGCACTCACAACACGTGCTGTGACATCCTCGATAGAACGCAGGACGTTCAACTCGAGATCAAGGCACCGAATTTCTTTATCGATGGTGTCAGCAAGGTAGCCGTCACGGGCAATATTGTTTTCAGGTGTGGACAACTTTTGAAGACTACTTGCTGCAACATGGTGATTGGTCAAAACAAGTCCATTCGACGATACAAATGCTCCAGATCCACCACTATTGAAACGAACCGACGCATGCTGCAGATGATCAAGCCAATCTTGAGACGGCACAAATCCTATAGTGTGAGACAGTTGTTTCTTTGGTATGGCATTAAAAAGCCACATGCCCTCATCTGCGCCAGATGGAAGACAGACTGCAAAGAATACAACGGCTATCCCCACTAAATGAAAGCAGCCCCAATACCCTTTGATTCCTTCACTCTTTTGATTCACCAACGTGTACCTCCTGATCTCAATCCCATTCATCCATCCTCGACAGCTATCATCTTACCCGCTCGGTCTTCAGTGATCGTCTCAAGGATGGACTGATGTGGTTCTACGAACGATACGACTGAAGACTTATTTTTCACGCGAACCCTTCTACAAACAGACGACAGAGGAGTATTCCTTCGTTGTCGTTTCATCTACGGAGGCGGAGTTATTATGCCGTCGACAGGATGGAAAACTGTAATTTCCGGATATTCTGGCTGGGTGGCGAAAAGCGGCAGGCAGGTTCAAGAAGAGTGAATATACGCTGAAAAACACCTGTTTTTTCAATCCTGACTGATCCGATAGCTGTATCCTCTGGCAAGAGGAGGTCCGAATGTGTGAGCTCAACAAACGCGTAGAACACGAGGTGGGTCGCATATTTAAGAAACCGCGGTACATTAGAGGCATCCAATAAAAGGAAGATCTCGTTGTATTCGGGTCTTGGCAGAAGTGTGCGAGACTCAGGATAGAACATCCCCAGAATATGTTGCTTCAGCAGCACATTCGAAGAAAGGTTTTCAAAGGTAAACAGAACAGATGGGTCATTACACTGGTGCAAAAGCTCGTATAAATCGTCGTCTTGGATCAATGATCTTTGAGAGTGCAGGTGCAATCCGAGCATCTGAAAGGCGTTCTGAACCTCCGGGTGTTCGACAGAGGAGACGTAATAAGCCTTCAACGTATGGTGAAGGTCTCATTGAGAAACAAAAGATTAAGTACTACTACGGCTTTGGAGAGAAACAGCTAAGAAGATTTTTCGCCAAAGCATCTCGAAAAACAGGGAATACCGGTGATATTTTCCTGATTGAATGTGAATTGCGACTCGATAATGTTGTTCGTCGAAGTGGCTTTACAAAAACAAGGCCTCAAGCGCGGCAAGGTATTGTTCATGGTCATTTTACCGTCAATGGTGTTGCGGTGAACAAACCTTCGTATCAGGTAAAGCCGGGAGACGTTGTCGATGTCCGTCGACGAGGGAAGCTGGTCAATCTATATCAACAGGCCATTGCAACTCAAAATGGGGAGCCATGCGATTGGATCACCTCAGACAATGAACGGCTCCGATTTACTGTTGAAAGGATTCCAGACAGATCCGACGTGAGCCTTCCCGTGAATATCAATAAAGTTGTTGAGTTTATGTCGCGCTGATTCGGCAGAAAGTTTTTCCGAATGAGCGTTGTGCGACAGTTTCTTAATAGCATGAGATTTCAGGCACGAGTTTTGTTAATCCAATAACAACGGCGAGTAGGCCGAGTGGGAAATATCCACAGGTATTCCAATAACGTTGACGGCCAGGGCCTTTGCGAGTGATGTCCGGTGATACGGGCGCTGCGGATATTATCTTCGAGGATTAACGCCAAGGAGTGATCGAACAAAAAAGTCCTGTCGACGACGAAAAAGATAATCGGTTTCACCAACGCCATGTCCACCATTCGGAACAAGCACAAATTCAAAATCCTTTTTTTCTTGAATTAATGCATCAACGACCTGCAGTGTAGATGCTGGGTCGACGTTTGTGTCAGCTTCTCCGACAGTAAGAAGTAGATCGCCCAGAAGTTTCCCTGCATGGGTTACGTTTGAATTTTCTTTGTAGTGAGGCCCAATCTTTCCCATCCATGCCTCGTTCCACCAGATCTTATCCATTCTATTGTCATGGCAGCCACAGTCACTTGCTGCTGCTTTATAGAATTGGTTGTGATGTAGAACAGCCGCTAACGCATTTTGTCCACCGGCACTGCCGCCATAGATTCCAACGCGAGATATGTCGATCCAAGGGTATTTTTGTGCTGCGGCCTTCAGCCACGCAATACGGTCAAGAAGTCCAGCATCAGACAGATTTTTCCAGCACACGTCATGGAACGTCTTTGATCGCCAGTTTGTCCCCATGCCGTCGATTTGGGCAACGATAAAACCAAGTTCAGCAATTCGCCTTTGGGAGATGTGGCCACCAAATCGTTTTGGGACATGAAAGTCGTGTGGCCCAGCATAGATATGTTCAATGACAGGATATGATTTTTTGGGATCAAACTGCGAGGGCTTTATCAGCATTCCATAAATCATTGTATGACCGTCGCGCCCTGGAGCTGCAAAACGAACTGGTAGAGCAAAATGCTGTTTTCGCAACTCAGAGATATCTTGAGAAAAAAGATCAGCAACAACCGTTCCACCCTCGGACTCTCGTAGTTGCACAACCTCCGGCAGATCAACGCGAGAGAAGCGGTCAATAAAGAGCGATCGATCTGCATTGAATTCCCATCGGTGTGTGCCATCACCATCAGTGAGAACGGTGAGGTCTGTGCCATCGAAACGAACTCGGGCTAGATGAACATGGTAAGGGTCCTGATCGGGATGAATGCCCATAGCAGCGAACCAGATAAGTCCACGTTGTTCATCTACGTATTCGATTCTTCGAACGACCCACTCGCCCTGCGTGATTTGATTGATCTTTTTACCTGTAGTAGCGTCATATCGATACAGGTGGTTCCAGCCATCGCGTTCACTTGCCCAAATCAATTCATTTGATTCTTTGAGCCAGTGGATCATTGTTTTTTGGGAGTAGTCGACAAATGTCTCCGATGTTTCATTGATAATATCATGAACGTGCCCGGTTCTTGCTTCGATAGATCGAAGCGTGAGCTGTTGATGCCCTCTTTTGTTGTAGAGAACATAGGCTCGACTGCTGTCAGAAGACCACCTCAGGAACCGCACGCTCCATGAGTCTTGATACATACTATCATCCGAAGGCACTGTGCTCCCTTGAATGAGATCAAATAGACGAGGACGACGTTGTGGAACGGAATCACCCGGCTTTGTGTAGTCGATCCACTTCATGGTTGGTTGGACTTGGTCGTGGGGTGCTGAGGAAAGCAGAGGGATTTGTCGTTGATCGACGTTAGTTTCTTGGAAACCGATCGCGAAAGCTCCATCGGGGGAATAGTGAAAAGCGCCAATGAAGGGGTCGTCGTGGTTTCCGGATGTCGTTAGCTGTACATCCTGCTTGTCGGCACGCATCCAGACATTGTGGTTTTTGATAAATAGTTTTTTTCTTGGTTCTTGTTTTCCTGTTTTTTTATTGGTTTCCCTCAACCCTTCCATGGCACACTGCTCAGATCTGGTATCCAGAGTTGCAGTGCAGTCCCATGACAATGCAGAAAAGATTCCTGCCAATTCGTTGGGACGAAAGTCAACCACCCACTGGTGCCCATCAAAGGTTGAGAGGGAATGCTTTTGGCCAGCTGGAATATCTCCGTAAGGCTTTAGTTTTCCATCGTATGCAACCCAGAAAAGCCGTACTGGCCGGTTGAATGTATTGTTGAATGTAATGGTAACTTTCTGGCGATTGCCTTTGCTCTTGGACCAATGTCGTTGGGGTAGAAGTTGATGATATCTCTCACTGACAGGAAGGAGTTCTGATTGCATTGGCTCTGAAATCTTGCCAGAGACTGAATCGACAAAGCGATAGAACAGCGTTCCCTCTTTTTGTTCCTCAAAGACGATGCCGTTTTTTGACCACCGATATTTGAAAGCAGATGCACGCAAAGCTTTTGGCAAGGACGAACGAATGTCTTGAGATCGTTGATAATCACTTGCGGTGCCCTGCGCAAGGACAGGACACCATTGGAGGCAGAGAAGTAAAGCAGGAATAAGCCAGAGTAAGTGACTGAACATCGACAGTTTCCGATCAGGGAAAAGGTGCTCTACGCTGCAGATTCTTTCAAGTAGACAGTAGTTGTAACACAGTCGATTGCGCAAAAATAGACGGTCATTCTTGCGCTTGTAGTTTCCTTTTCATGAATGATTCTGTAACCGGTATTTTTTGGATGACATTTAAATCAGATTCTGTCGGCGCATATCTTAGAGCGCCAAGAGCATGCATGCGTCTAAAAGTGAACATAGAATAAGAGTGATGGCACGCGCATAAAAAGCTTGTTGATTGCAAAGGAAATCGTTACTACTGCAGATCATTTTGTGCACGTGATCATTGACGAATCAGTTTCCTCAGATAATCAACACAGGGGAATCTTTTTTCTGGTGTCGTGTGAATTGACATCAGTCGTTCAGCATGAGGGGAAATCGTTTTGCTGAGGACTTCGGGTGATCGTGAGCAATGGGCATTCATTGAATAAGGCCTCGATGTGGCTTTATTCTTCGAGCAAGTAGTTCGGGAAGTCTTTCACCGTCTTGCAGGCAACCTGCTCCATAACCTGCTGAAGTTGGCGTTTCAGAATCGTGATTGTTTGAGAACCGCCCCGTTCACCGAGCGCACTAACACCGTACATAAAAGAACGACCAAGAAAGGTAAACTTGGCACCACTGGCTAGGACACACGCAACGTCAGAGCCATTGCGAATACCTGAATCAAGCATGATGGTCATTTTGTCCCCAAACATCTTTGCTAGTTTTGCCATCGGCCGAATAGTTGACTGACCGGCATCAAGCTGGCGTCCACCATGATTCGAGGAAATGATTCCATCAACACCGATTGCGAGAACTTTCTCAGCATCCTCTTCCGTGACAATGCCTTTCACCACGAGCTTACCTTTCCAGAGATCTCGTAGCGCTTTGATACGATCTTCTGTAAGTCGTCCTTGAAAGGTTTTGTTCATAAAGAGGCCGAGATGTTTCATGTTCAGCTTCTTAGGCATGTACGGCAGGAGTGATTTGAACTGTGGCTTTCCTGCGATCAGTTGATGTGCACACCACGAAGGTTTCTGCATCATCTGGAAAATGTTGCTGAGGGTCATTCGTGGTGGCATCGACAGACCATTTTTTATTTCCTTGGGACGATATCCAAACGTCGGTGTGTCAGCCAGAAGAACAAGTACTGGGAAGCCTGCATCCGCTGCGCGAGTGACGAGCTTGTTCCGGAGGTCTTCTTCAGCGGGGTGGTATAGCTGAAACCAGGCACGGCCGTGTGTAATATCGGCAATATTTTCAATACTTGCTGTACTCACAGTTGAAAGACAAAACGGTATATTTTCTTTATGTGCTGC
>Ga0114925_10000245_pt1 | contig 22382 bp, 36 predicted proteins | sample SumtaG_2_FD_87287 | JGI IMG/M metagenome (GOLD analysis project Ga0114925, IMG submission 87287) | Deep subsurface microbial communities from Indian Ocean to uncover new lineages of life (NeLLi) - Sumatra_00607 metaG | ecosystem: Environmental > Aquatic > Marine > Oceanic > Sediment | place... | reverse complement strand
GGGACGATATAGGAGCCTTTAGGTATTACTTAGGTTTTCTTAAAACCTTCGCTCCCGAAAAATATCGCCTTTTTACTAATTGGCAAAGGGAAGACATGGAAATGTCCATATACAATCCCTTAATAGACACAAAAAGAGAGGTATTAGAAACAGCATGGAACTATTCGAGAAGGGGAGGGAAATCGCAGAAACTCACAGTATTGGGGGTTTTCTTCTCTGTAATAGGGAAGCTTGTAATTTGGAGAAGTCCACATGCGGATCAACTTGGCCAAGCGTCGCAGTGGTTTGTCATGAACCCCTTCGTGAAGAAAGTAGCGATAAACAGCTTAAACAAGGTGGAGGTATATGGCTCTCCTGACATTAACATATCGGTTCTCTCAGCTGGAAAAGTGGCATCAAGGGAAGCCGATATTCTTATCTATGATGAGGGAGGGTGGGTGTTCAAACACCTTGCTCTGTACGAGTTTTATAAAGCATCTCGACCGATGGTTGCTGCAAGTCAGTACAGACATATCATCCACGCAAGTACACCTGCAAGAAATACTGCGTTTCACGAAGAGTGGGAAAATCTGCAGGATTTGGAAATAAAATTAAATACAAGGTTTACGAGTTTACACACTTATGAAGATTGCACATGGATTACTGAAGAATGGGTCGCAATGGAAAGGGAGAAGAACAGCGATACACCCTGGTACGTTGACCAGAACTATAATTGCATGTTTGTGGTATATGGTGGAGCGGTATTTACCAACGTTATTCCGCTTGGCGATGCACACTTCCCCGATTTTCCGTATGGATATTTGGATAAAATGCAGTCCAAATATGGTGGAGTCGATTTTAACGGCGAGGTTGTAGGCCATTATTTAATTAAAATAGATTATAACGATAATTTTGTATTTGTATTAGAAGAGAAAAAGTTTAACGATTTAAGTGAGTTAATGGATGGAGAGTTATCTAAACTATCAATTGAGGTTGAGGATGGGCAATTTAACATACCCTTCTGTAACGACCTTAGAAGAATGGGATTTGCCGGGATATATCAAGAATGGAGTAGAGACAAGAAACACGTCCGGGTCCAAGAACTCCGCAATAGGGTTATCATTATCGATAAACTCAAATGTCCCTTAACTTATAAAAATTTAATGGAGGCTTCGTATGATCAGAAAGAAAGATTACCAAAATTGGAAAAAAGAACTGACCAACACGGTCTCGACGGCTTGCTCCACGCCATACACGATAGATCAGGCATTATCTACAGTCCAAAACACGTTAGTAAAGTTAGAGAATTATTTGGAGGAGACGGAAAAGAAAATCCGTTGTTAAAGGTATGACAAAATTAAGCTCATTAATAGACAGTTACGGAGTATATAGTTACAAGGACGATTTAATATATTATAAGGTAGAGAATTTTAGGGATTGGAGGCATAGAGAGCTACGGGTACAGAAGGACTCTAACCTTAACGCTTACATTAAGAAGTTAGACGAAGAGATATTTACCGAAAGACCTATTTTTACTCCTGATATTTTTGGAGGTAAATCAGACCGAGGTGAATCTGAGGATATGGATGAAGCGATAAATACCACAGAAGAGCTCTCTAATAACAATCAGAATAATGCCATTGAGCCTAATCCAGAAGTAGAGGAGGAAGCAGAAGACGTTAGTGCCGAATGGGATTTAGAGAGATGGGACCAATTACTATTAAGGATACTCGATACGGCACGGACTCATAGTTATTGCGTTCCGGTCTTATATAAAGCACCTCCTTGGTGGCGCGTGTATGGGGAGCGAGAGATAGAACACATCGATTACGATAAGAACGGTACTCCTATTGGCTGTCACGTAGCTTGGACTTTAGAACTTCCTAAATCGCAGGGTATTTTTATTAACTTCGAAGAGGATTTAAGATTCTTTAAGGAAGGACAAGATAACGATGGTAGGGCTTTATTCGTACCGTTCGGAGTCCCTAAAGGCAATAGGTTAGGAGAGTTCGATATAGAAAACGTGTGGTCTTACGCTATAGATATAGGTTATATTAATTTAGATATTACTAACAACTCAGCTAAAACAAGTGGATTTTATTTCTTAAAATATGGAGACGCTCTTAAAGAAAGCGACTCTCAAACCATAGTAGATACTATGGACATTATCGGTTCTAACCGGGCAATAGGCGCTAAGAAAGGAGCGTTAGAGGACATCGTAGCGATCCATCCGGAACAATGTCAATTTAGCATAGACGCCTTAATTACCAAATTAAAGTTATTTGCTTCTACCACTCGATTACCGCTTACGTTTTATTTAGGCGAGAAAGAGACGGGAGGAGTGTTTACAGAAGGTTTCACAGACGAAGCCAAAATCAACAAAAAGAAAAAATACATCTTCGGGTTGTTTAAACCCTACATTAAAGACTTGGTCTTGATGAGATGGGGTATTGAACTCGAAGACGTACAGGTATACATCGAAGAGCAAGAAACCGAGAGTTTCGAGTTTGGAGAGGAAGAAAAAGAAGAGGAAAAAGAAGATGAATAAAGAACCGCCAAAACTCCCTGATTGGCTCAAAACACCTCACGGTAAATTTAGAATTAAGGTTACCGACGACATGCGCGAGCGATGGAAGGAGGTTTGGGAGCGAGATTGGAAAAAAGAACAGGAAGGTAAATAATGGAAAAGAAATTTGTAGTAGAAATTCAATTGTCTGAGTTAATAAATGAAGAAGGTGACGTTGTTTATACTAAGAAGTTTTTTGAAGTCACTAAACGCAAGGGATTGATAGAAACAATAGAGAGGGGACAAGAAACAATAAAAAGTTTTATTAAAAATAAAATAGGAAAAGAAGATAAATAATGGGAGACGTTAGAGTCAAAACCCTATACAAAGACGACCGACTTTTAAACGAATTTTTAGGTTTAAAAGATATAGAATTAGTTAAAGTACACGTAAGACCAATGGAATTTGTAGTATTATATAGAAAAGTTAAAAAAACTACTAAGAAGGTGCTACCAAAATGACCAACAAGTTATTACCGTATATAAAGGATTTTAAAGCTCAAATAAAAGAAAAAAAGGAAGAAGAACTCACCGACGACGACATAATTGCGATCTTAGACAAACACCTACAACGTGAAATCAGCGTTGATATAGAAAAGCCATCACCAGACGACGAGAAGGACAAACCTGAAGATCAACGTTCAAAAGATATTCAGGACCCCAAAGACGATGAGAATGAAAAAATTTCAGAGTCACTAATTAACGAAAAGTTGGAGGAACTTGACAAATATATAGTCGATAAAAAGAAAGAAATCGACAAATATATTGCCAAAATCAAAAGAAAAGATCCTCCTTCCGGTGATATTTCGGACAAAGCTTTAACCAATAAGGAGAAAATAAAAGTCAATTGGTTCGAGGCAGACATCTGATCTCATATAAAAAACAAATAAAAAGAGAGAAAAAATTATGGCAGCAGTAACAAAATTAAGTACATTAGGCGGAAACGTATGCGCAGATTCAAGAGCAAACGAGCTATGGATTTCAAGGTTTGCGGACGGTAACCTAAAAGCGGGATGGGCGGCAGATATATCAGGCTCTACAGCTGTTCCTCTGGATTATGATACCTCCCTCGACGAGTTTGGTGGATTTACTCTACCACATTACGCAACTGACGTAGACTCAGCAATAACGGCAGCTGAATTAATTGATATAGTTATCCCCCAAGGGGGCCATTTATACAACGTATTCATTCAGAATCCAGCAGAAACATTATACGCGGGAGAACCTTTAATATGGTCAGCCACAATACCGGGAGCATTAAATAAAGGAGCAGCAATAGAAGCGGAACACACAGCACGATTATTTGACGACATATTAACAACATCGACCTATGCTACTATAATATGGGGTGTATAAACAATGGCAGCAATAACAAGTTTAGTAACTTTAGGTGGGAAGGTTTGTATGGATTCAAGAGCAGAAGAGATTTCTATTGTTAGATTAGCAGACGGGACTATTCAAGCGGGTTGGTTTGCAGCTTGTACGGATGGTATTACAGCGGTGGGTGCGAACCCTACGGGGGACTTAGACGAAATGATCGGTATAGCGTTACCACGATACGACACTGAACCAAGCGCAGCTTATACAATAACGAGACCGATCGATATAGTGATACCTCAAGGGGGCCATCTTTATAACGTATTAATTAAGAACCCTGCTGTAGCTTTGCTATACGCAGGTGAACCGTTAATAGCTATAGCAGGCACAGCGGGAGCTTTAGATAAATCGGGAAACATAGAATTAGAACACGTTGCGAGACTATTTGACGACGTATTAACAGGAACTACATACGCTACTATAATTTGGGGTGTATAATCATGACAAATTATAACAAAGTTTTTGAAGAGAAACAATATAGAGCGGTAACAACGAGAGCAGCGAAATACTACCAAGAATCGGCAAAATCAGCGGCAATACCGGTCATTAAGACCGACGTACCAGACGCGAAGGAGTACACCTACGTTACCTTACAAGACCCAATCGTGACCCAAGGTGGGTTGGAATGGTCTGAGCAAGGCAAATTAGGCGTAGTCACGCACGACTCAGCAACTATTAAATTATATTCCAATATGATGCATTTAAATATCCATAACAACGATATTGCTAATTTTGGAAGTCAATTAATAGCAGACAAACACGACGCTAAAATAAAGAAATTTGTTTTAGATATTGACGACGCAGTTTTCCACGGTCCCAAAACAACTGACAACCCAAACACACCGGGCATGCAGATTGCAGAAGGATTAATCGGACAACTAACGTCAATTACGGGAGTAGCAGGCGGAGCGGGAAGCTTAGCGACTAAAGGATACGGTTGGGCAGCGATTAAATACATAATAGACGATATTCCTTTTGCTATGCGAGAGGAAGGACCGGACATGTTATTATATATGGACGAGCTATTTTATTCTAATATGACGGCACCAGATAGAGTATATAACGATAAAGTCGAATGGGATTTTATTTACGATACTTTTATGGGAGAAAAAGCAGTTCACGGTAGAAAGATCGGACAAGTAATCGTGACTAACAAAGTTCTAACGGAAGCAACTGACGACACAGACGGCGACGGAAACGATGCAGCAGATACTTTAGGGTCTCATAGTAGATTATTAATAATGGTTCCTGATACTCGTTGGGTGGGGAACGTAGTTTCGAGAAGTTTTTCCTTAGTTGGAGAAGAACAGGGAATGCTACACACGCACCAACTGTACGGGTTCAGAAGTCGAGCTTATTTCTTCAACGCCGATTGCGCTAATTTCACAGAACAATTAACGTGGTAGGGAGGTAATTATATATGGGGGTAAATATAGAAGGACCGGTATCTGCGTTAGTAACAGACGCAATGAAATTTCAATGTACTAATTGTAACGGTTCTAAGTTTTATATCAGTACAACCATGGACGATCCTATAGACGTAGTACAAGATACAACTTTCGCAGCTTTAATGATAGAGGCAAGTGGCGCATTTTTCTGTGGATTAGTATGTTTATGCGTTCAATGTGGACATCAACAAGTTCCGTTTTGGTACATTAAAGATACTGTAGTTTCCGATGGTGGAACGCTGACGTTTACAGACTTGGATACAGACAGAGACCCTGGTGACGGTACGGGTGCAAACACAACAACTAATTTATTGAAAGATTTATTTTTAATATATTGTGGCGACGGCGTCGCCGATACAGACAAATATTACGTCGTAAATACTAACAACGCGGCAGAAGGAGTAGCTATTGTACCAACAAACGCACCGGCCGACCTTTCAGACGGAGAATGGATACTTACTAACATTCTACCTACTGGTTATACGGCGGGATAATAGGTGATATAAAATGGCAGGAGAACACATGGGAGAGTCAAGAGTTCTTTACGATAGACGATTCGAAGATTATAGATCAATGAAACAAGCATATCAACATAGTCGTTGCGTAGAATTTGTGATTACTGGCGACCAAGCAACAACGGCAGCCGCAATAGCACCATTATTTCAAGAAGTAGCAATAGATTATATTGGCGCGGAAGCTCAAGCATATATTAGAACAGAAGCAAACGATACAGCAGCTCAGAGTGGAAAATACGTTTATTTAGAATATCAGAACGAAGCAGGTACGATATTAGCACCTGTAACAGCAGACCTTCCAGCTACGGATACAACAACAGAAACAGCAATTGGTGGTACGGATTTTTTCCGTATTAGACAATTATATTCTCAAGTTATATCAAGCGCCGCTGGCGGTAAAGCAATAGTTCTAACAGACGACGAAATGGCTGGAGCAGGAACTGATCTTTGGGGACACATTCAAGACAATCAAACAAGTTTTGCAGTTGAACAATATTACGTTCCAGCAGTAGCTCAAGTACCGCATACTTACTTAGGTAGATTTGAAATATGGGGTACTCCAGATACAACAGAAGCAACAACGGTAAAAACGGGGACACAGATAGTAATCACATATACTCCAAAAGTAGTCAATTTAGGTGAACCACAAACAGCAGTAGCTCTAACTACAACGTTAGACTTTTCTGATTATATAAAATGGGAACCTTGTATCGAACTCGAACCAGCAACTTCAGTGACTTTCACTATACAGTGGTTGTTTCAAGCAGAACAAATACACTTAGAATTAACGTTTTTAGAAGTTTATCCGGCAGGATCAACGCCATCAACTTAAATTAATAGTCGTCAAGGAGCGACTTTAAACTTTTTTTAATTCCTAATTTTATACCGTAAAATTACAATAAAAATAAAAACGAATGGAAGGGTAGTAGAGGTCTAATTGTCCTAGCAGAAACGGGTACTAAAAACTCTCGACAGATTAGGTCTACAGCCCTTCTAATAATTAAATAAATAAATGGAGGAAAGAGAAAATGTCAAGTGAATATTCATACGCAACTTTAGCAAACGTGGAGGATTATACGGGTATAGATTACTCTACCGTAGACTCCGTTAGGTTTGCAGACGGTAAAGTGTTAAAGAAAATAACTATAACAGAAAGGATGATTAACGCCTATTTAGGCGTATCGACGGCTCAAACGGTTACTGACAGCATAAAAATGTGTACGATAGTTATAGCTGCTAAAATGTTGCACGATAGTATGAAAGAATTAGGATACCACGAAGGGATAGAACATAAAGAATCTATGTATTTAGCTATGAACGAAGCTCAGATGTTAGACTTCTTTCTAAATCGCGATACTATGGTTGACTCTATCCCTATGTCCGGAGCTTCCTACCACAAGCCAGATTCTCGAATGTTTTAATGAGCATTAAACCAGGAACGAAAGCTAAAGTATCGGTACCGAAAGCGCAAATTAGTTACATGGCGAAAAATTCTAAATATAGTTACGCACAAATAGTGCAACTAATACAAAACATTTTAGAAGACGTCTTAAAAGACACGAAAGTAGCCCTAAAAGAATGGATAGACAATAAAGTTCCTAAAAGAACCGGTCAACTAAGATTTATGTTAAAAACTTGGTTAGACGGTTCTAACGTTGGAGAGGGTCTACTTCAATTGGTAATAGGTACTAACCTTCCTTACGCGGAGGACGTCGACGAGATGACTACTTCGCAAGTTAGACACGTAAACGAATGGGGTTACGTCTATTATCCTAACATTTTTGGTATTAGTTCTAAGACCAGGCCGAGAGGTCGCAAAAAGATTTTGTTAGACGACCCAAGAGCCATTGGCGGGTTTTGGGACAAAATGATAGATTTCGCTAAACAAGAGTTAGATAAAAACTTAATAAGAGCTAAAAACAAACACTTGGGTGAGGCAGTTAAAAGAGCGAAAGCGGGAACAATGGCGGTGAGCTAAGTGGCAGACGATAGCGAATTAGATTACCTCCGGACGTTATTGTTAGAAATAATGCCTGGATTTACGGTTAAAAATTATTCTGAAATAAGAAATATTTCGTTAATTAACGATACTAAAAGAGGTCTTTTGTATCCTGGAGAAATATTAACGATGAACGACGTGTATTACGAGACGAGATATAAGTTAAAAATATCTGCTCCTAACGAAGCCGATTTAATTACTGGAATAAAAAATTTAATTGATGGAGCTAAAAAATACAACAGAAGACACGCCGGTCACGTAGAAGTAACAAAGGTAACGTTTGGTTTAACGAAAGCATTGATGACAACTGCAAGCACTTTTACCTTTGTGGTTGACGATGGTGACGGAACAACTACTCCCTATTACGTTTGGTTTAAAAAACTTACAGATCCCGTAACTGAAGATCCAGGTGGAACTGGGACAGCAATAGAAGCAGATATTACTGGAGCAACTACAGCAGCTCAAGTAGCAGAAATAGTAAAGGACTTAATACATGCTAAGGGCGACGTAGCTTGTACGAGAACCGGCGATTATATAACTATTACAAACGCTAATAATGGTAATGTTACTGACGCTGTGGAAGAAATAGAAGGTACTGGATGTACCTTTGATATTACTACGCAAGGAGGTTTTACTACTTGCGCCTCTCTCACTCATATATCCGTGAGGGGGGGATTTAAAGCCTACGAAGTAGGCACAACAAAAAGGTGGAATATAGATATAAATATAGATATAGTATGGAGCGTGGGATAAAATATGCCAGCAAATAAAACCAGTAGAAGGTGTTGGGCGTACGAAACTACCCCAAGAACCTCGGCAATAATAGAAGCAAATTCAGTCACCTACGATTTTGGTGAATACGACCCCTCTATCCAGAAATGGCAAGTTGGGGCAGTAGAAAATAGAATATTGAGTTCTTACGTCTACAACAAAAGAACGCCGACCCTAACGGACGGTAGGAGGAAGTTTAACACTTTTCACGAGATATTTAACCCTACTACGCCTCAATGGTTGGTGTGGATTTTAGGTAAATGTACCGATGGTGACCCCGATAGCATAGAACCTTTAGATACCGGATACCAATATCCCTTAACTATAAGGCACGAAGAGGGAGGGGGGACGGTAGATACTTTCGAGCAAGCAGTTAGTTCTTGGTGCGTGTCCGCTTATATTAGAGCTGCGGCGAGGGATCCTTTCGTAGTAGATTTAGAGTTTGCCTTCGAGCAATATCAAGACCACGACGACGAGCCTCAATTAACGTTAGCACCGAGAAGTTGCGGACATACGGCAACGGTAAACGCTTACATGGGGATGCCTACGGTGACTTACGACCCAGATAATACAGCAGTAGTAATACCTCAAATAGTTAAAGCAGAGTCTAAAATAACCGCTAATTATAGCACTACTTTAAACGGTGCAGAAACGGCTCAAACGGTATATAAAGAAACTTTCGAGCCCACTAATTTAACTCTACAAGCAATTATGGAAGTCAACACTTATTGGGACGAGTTTATGGATCGAGGTACTCAAGACTGGGAGGTTGCCGTGTATAAACCTGCCGTAGCGAATTACATCAAAATGAAGTTCGTAAATTGTAAACATTTAAAGACTATTAAAGAGGGGGACTCTTTCAAGGGATATTATATTAGTACGATCCATTTACAAGCGGAAGAGGTTACAGGTGCTTTCGTTAGAGAAGGGACAGATACGTGGGCAGATCATTTTAAAGGTGAGGTAACATAGGCAAAGAAGAAGTATTGTCTTTAACTCTTAACGCTGAGGAGTTACTTCAAGAGTTAGACGAAGTCGAGACGAGAGCGAACGAAGTCGAGGAGCTCGTAGAGGAAGTAGAAGCGCAATCCGAGACATCTTTTAACCAAGTTTTAGGTATGTTACACGCGGGTTGGTTAGCGACCCAAGGGTTGGTTCGAGCTACGGGAGGTACGATCCAAACGGTTTTTAGGACCGTGGTGGGAACTACTTTAGGAGCAATATCGATGATCTATCCCGTCTTACAAGCGGCGTTAGCCGGAGGATTAGCTTCCATGAATCCTTGGGCGGTCGCTCAAGCGTTGTTGGGTTTGGCAAGTATAGGGCTCGCCACTACGGCACTAATCGCGGCACAGGCGCAACAAAAAGAGTTTTCAGACTCTTTGAGAGGCGCTAACATGGCATTACATGGTATTCAATCAATGATCGGGGTGTTTGGTTTCTGAAAGTCTATTACTTAGAACACGATTTATTTCCTGCTACTCATAATTTTAAGGACGAGGTTGACGGTACGGAAGATACGGATATAGTATGGGTTACTACTAAGGGTGCTACGGATAGCAATACTTTAGCTTCTATTGTAGCTTCTTATGATAATCATAAAAAAGTTCTTAAAATGGTATGTGACGGCGATAACGGAACTTACGTTTATTGGAGAAATACTTTTTCTATTCAGGCGAACGAAACTATTGAATTATTTTTTAATTACATAGATAACGGCGTAGGTTCTTATGGCTTTTATATTGGTGGGGCAACGCTCTATATTTTTGTTACCATTAATAGTGCTGATAATAAAATATACGCTTACTATGGGAACGGTGCGGGTGGGAATAATACTTCCAACGTAGCCGTAACTCCTGATACTACGATTCATTTGAAGGTTACTTGGAACTCCACAACCGATACTTATTCGTGTTGGGTTAATGGAACGAACCTAATTGACGACGAGAATCTTTACAACGACAGAGTGACCGATGGAATGACTTATCTAAGACTTCAAATGGAAGCTTTTGGCGGTTCTAATTCTGGGGAATGGTATATCGACGCAATAGGTTATTCTTGGGACGCTAATTACGAGATAGGCGACAATAAAGAAGTGGATTGGCATACTTACAACAAAGAACAGATTACCGGGATTATACAAGAGCCTACCATAGCACCAAGATTAGACGCTTATTGGATAGGGGGAATCACCGTTAGAGATTTCGAAGGCGCTTTATTTTCTTCCTGGTACGATAGGGATTTCAATAAAATTTTAATAGAAGACGATAGCGCCAACGTATTATTTAGAGGCTTTTTAATTAAAAAAACGTTCAAAAAAGACGAGTTATCGTTAAGTTTTGCGGGTATTGGTATAATGCTCGATTGGCAACCTTTTGGTGCGGACGGCTATATTGACTACATATTAGCAGAGGGCTTGGTAAAAGCTCCGATTTCCGCCGATTCTGTATTACAAGTTAAGGATAGCGAAGGCGCCGATTTTACTTGGGCTAATGATTATTGGATTAAAGAGGGTAGGGATGTAGGGATATTAATAATGGAAGGAGCTGCCGTGTCCACGCGAGATTGGGATTCCTCAGCTATAACACAAACAACCGGGAGCGTTGTATCCGGAAATAACGCGTCCACTCTTACGTTTCAAGATAGCGATTCTTATCGAGCAAGAGACGAATTATATCCGAACCTTGACAATGTTATAACTCTGGCGATAAATGGAACTGCAGTTGACGACACGGATTATTTAAAATCTATTGAAATACAATATAACTTTAGGATGTGGTTGAAAGCCCAGTATCTTGAGTATAGTCACGGTACTGTACACCTTCAAATTAAAAGAGAAATACACCCTTATTTTTTCAAATGGGTCACGATCGCAAAAACGGATCTCGAAGAGAGTATAGTTGGGGGGACGCAAACTGGACAGTGGATTACGGGTATACCAACCGACGACGGGGGGAACGGTAATGAGTTTACAATTAGAGGTACTGACGCGGAACTACAATATTATTTCCACAAAACCGGTGCCACTTATACGAGTTTGGCGGGATTAAGATTTATAGTAACCGGAACGAATGTTGGCGGTGGTTGGGTTGATGTCGATATTGATTTCATTAAAGTCGTAGTAGGATACAAATCCGACGATATATCGCCTATTATGGAACAGATAACGGATTCAGCAGCGACTTCTTTAACATGTAGTAGTGTATCAGCTTGGGACGAAACAGGAGTAGCCGTTGACGATAACTTTAAAATAGGACAAAACACGAGAGTAATACTTAAAGACATTGCCTCGCAATCTGGACTAAATGTATTTTTTGAATCGCCTACTCGCTTCCATACGTTAATCCCCGACCAAAACGGAGCTATTAACGATTGGACTCTTTCTGGGTACGCCCGGGTAATTACAATAGACGCATCCGCGATTGCCGCAGAGTTGGTTGACCAAGGAGAATATGAGGAGTTTGGATTTCCTAACGATATAGATTTCCCTGGTAGTGACGTCGTAACTGAGATTAAAGTATATACTTACGGGAAAAAATCTGGTGTTGACTCGAATTTTAGAGTAAGAGTGTATTACAACGGTTCGTGGGAAGACGAACAGGCATCGACTTGTGGGGCAGCTTACGCTTGGGAGAGCCATACGTTTCCAATTACGGGGGGAACGGTCGTACCGGACGATTTAAAAGTGAGCTATCGTGCTTTTACTGTAAGCGATCCCTCTAACGTCTGGATTGACGCTTGTTACGTAGTGGTGAAGGTTGAATACGCTAACGTTTTCGAAAGGTATACGGCACAGAAATATATAGGGGCGTATTGTATGGAACCTTTGAGGGCGATATGTAATTTAGAAGGTGCCCATTGGTACGAGGATTATACTAACGATAGGATCGTAGTATTGAAAAAAGAGGCTTTCTTAGACTCCGGAGTTGACCTAACAGAAGCGGATTACGGACACGATTGGTCGTTTGAAGACGAATGTAACCAAGTGAGAAGCTTTTACGTGTTTGGTAACGCAGAAAACGAGATATTCGCTAAAGCGATTGACGAAAGCGTTGACGGTTATCTTTCGAGACAAATCGTTGACGAGACTATATCAACAACAGCCGACGCTCAGGAAATAGCGGACACTCAATTAGCGTTGTTAAACAGCAAACGCCCTTCAATCAAGCTATCCCTCAATGGCGTGAACGCTAATTTACAATTAGGTAAAACCGTTGATGTTACCCTCGTGAGACCAACCGTAGCTAAAACTAATTACATTATAAGAAAGATCGAAAGGTCTAAATTTGGTGGGGGGATAAAAACGGTTATATATTGCGGTTTGGGAGAATCACCAGTAGGCGAAAGAATAGGTAAAATTATTAGAGATAACGCTTTTAGATCTCATAAGGCATTAAGAGATAGGTTAATGTCGCCATAATAAAGGAGGTAAAAAAAATGGAAAATAAAACTAAAAAAGAATTAAGTAGTCCTTCAGAGATATGTATGATAATAGTTTTTGCGTTGTTTTTAGCATCAATATTATTAGTAGTGTTCTTAGAAGGTTGGAATTAAAAATTAGACTAAAAAAGAGGTGAAAAGTAAATGGTAGAAAAAACGTCGAACAAATTAGTAGAATATTGGCGCTCTAACATAGCGACCAACTACAAGAAAATATCCGCTATATTTGGTTCTATGATCATAATGGTCTTAGGTTTAATTCTATACGGCCATAAAGCGGATTTAGACTTAAGCGCTATATTAATGACCATAGTGTTCGCCATGCAACCGTTTTTAACTATATTGATTAACATCATGTTTAAAGGCGAGTCCGAACTTAAGGACAGACAGATCGATTTGTTAAAGCAGGAGTTAAGCTTCGGGAGAGAATTGACCGAATACCAGCTAAAAGTGGTCGCGCTAAAAGCTACGGCAGATTGGGACAAATACAACGAACTATTAGGCGATATTGAAGCGATTAAAAATACAGCCGTAGTAGAAAAAGTAGAATAAAAAAAGTTCCCTGTCACCAGGGATTATTTATTTTTTAGTTTTTCAATTAAAAGATTATAGACTATTATTGCCATTCTTATTATATTTCGTGAATCTTGAATAGTTCTATTTTTACATTTGACACATAAAGCATCGAGCAATTCGTATAATTCGCCATTCTTAAGAGTTATTTTTACAATTCCCTTTTTCCTTACAATTGATTCTATTTCGTTATAAGATATTTCTTTTGTAAATTCTTGATGTAAAAGCAACAATCTATCGTCGTCAATATCAATTCTTCCAAGATTTCTATTATAAGCTAATCTTTTATGTCCTTTATTTATGATTTGATCAAAACTAACCATAATTATCTCCTATTTTTTATCGCTTTTAACTCTAACTCTAACGCCTCGATCTTCTTGTCCTTTATCGCGATCTCGACCTCAGAAACGTTTAACAATATCAGACTGATCACTTCCAGAGCGATTATTACCGATACCAACACGTAACCTATGATCACCGCGACAAACAGCGTTATCGAGTCCTGAACTATTAGAGCGTTCAGGTACACCGAGAGCCCTATTACGGCTAGAATTATCATGTAAGGCTCCGATTTTACTATCGCTACTTTGTATTTTTCTTTCGTTATTTGCACACCTCTATTAATATAAATGTTAAATAAGATATAATAACCACGCCATATATTAAAATTTCCCAATAAATTACTTGTAACCAATCTTTTACTTCTAATTTACTCATTTATTTTTCCTCCTTTTTTATTTTATTTAATTTAAAATAATTTCATTTGTTTTTTTCCTAATAAATATTGTAAGATTATTTTCCCCTCTTCCCCACTAACCTTGTTTCGCTCTATTTGATTATCTTTAGAGTTAGGGCGTTTACCTAACATTTTACTTTTTTCAGTTTCCTTAAATCTTCCAATCTCACTTTTCCCTTTCTTTTTTGAAGGGATTGGAATATTAGACCAATAATAATGCCGTCCTCTTATCGTTGTTGGTAATATTAATGGTTTATAGTAAGGTTTAACATTTTCAACTATCCAATTTGTTTTGGACCAGGTCTTTAAAAAAACAATTATTTCGTACAATCTAAAATCAGGATATCTAATTACACCTTGAGAATGTAGAAAAGTATTACAACCCGAATGCGTTTGACAATCAGGAGATGCCCATATAATATCAAAGAATTTATAATTTTTTAATAAAAAACCATAAGCATCCGTAATAGAAACTAAATCATTTGGAAATTTTTTAGCGTAAATTTTAGCGATTCTTTTATCGTGTTCTACTGCGGTAATATCGTGTTTATTGCCCCATAGGGTTCGATTTCCTCCAATACCGGCAAATAAATTAAGTATCTTCATTACAACCTCAATTTCTTTAATTCCTTGTAAGCTAAATGTACCTTTTGAAAATAAGTGCTATATACTACTAACATTGGGACAGCAACTTGGTTCTCGTATTGCTCTACCCATTCGAGCGTCTTCTTCCCCTCAGAGGCGTTTCGCTTGGTCAGTCTTTTCCCGTTGCGGTTCAGGACTACGTTCTTATAGATTTTGATGGTGTCCATTAATCCCGCAATTAAAACGGTTCTATCGAAGTCGCTCCCTACGGAAAGATCTTCGAAGATTTTTGTCCCTTTTGTGTCCTTTTTGTCCCTAATTTCTGGGACAATATTGTCTTTTACGTAGTATCTTTTCCCACAGTCGTCTTTATTGGCACACCTGACCCTTTCTTCTGTCCCTTTTATTTCTTTTTCTGTCTCACAATGGGGGCACTTAACTTTCATTTATCAATCCTCCCACAGGTATAACCTATCCAAAACATTATAAAAAATAAAATCGATAAAATAATAAATTCTATAATCTCCATTATTTAATCCTCCCCTGCCATTTCTTTTGTAATTCGTTAAGTCTATTTTGCCAATATGGTCCTATATTACCAACACATGTCTTTTCGTAATCGTCTAAATCAGTTTGGATCTCCTCGATTAGTTCCTTGCTCTGGTTTTTTGAATAAAGTATATTTAACCAATCAATTACCTTTTGTAGAGGTATGTCTTCATCTAATTCATTATCCCAAAAATACATCCCCCATTTTCCTTTTCTAAGATGGAATCTTGGACTATTTGCCACGTAATTCTTATATTCCTTCTCTGGCTCGGTTTTCTCTCCTAACGGTTTCTTGAAATCGCAAGAATAAGTTTTTTCATAGTACCAATCTTCTTTCTTTTCTATTTTAGAATTACATTGAGGACAATATCCACTCAAACCAAAAATACCATAGACCATACCACATTTAGGACATCTTTCCGTCTGTCGGGCGGAACCGACATCGAGCTTCTCTAACTGTAATATCAAATTGCCTTTCCAGCTATGGATTACGTTAAGATCGTCTCTATCCGCGTCTGCTATTTTAAAATGCTCGTTTATATGATCCCGCAAGACCTTTTCTATGTTCTCCTCCCATCCAATTCTGTTTTGAGCTACTTCGTTTAAACTTTCTTTCAGCTCGGCGATTTGTTTAACTTGTGCTATCAAAAGTTCGTAATTATCTAACCGTTCTTCGCCTGCTTTCTTAGACATCTTTTCCAGCGCCTCTAACCTGTTCATGAAATCCCCTACCCAAACTACTTGCTGGTCTGCTGGAAGAACTAATGCTGTCGGAGTGAATCTTGAACTTTCCAGCGAATCTAATCTTCCATCGAACTCTTTTAATATCCTATTCAATTCCTCGTCGCTCATCCTAAATACCCTCCAATTCGTCGTTGTATATTTTTAACACACCATTTAACTTCTCTATTTCCCTCTGCGCACCGTCAAGGCTCTCCTGAGCTACCTTACAATCGTTAGTCGCCATATCCAATAACTTTCTTAACTCTCTTTTGTCCTTCCTTAACTCGTAAGCCTTCAAATCGAGCTCGGCAAAAACGTTAACCGTTTTTGTATGAACTACCATTAAAGCGTTATGTTTAATTAGAAGTTCGTTGTATTCTCGAGTCTTCTCTGTTATTATCTTTATTACCGCTGAATTGTCGCTCACTTAAGCCTCACCTACCACCTTGTATTTAGTGTAACCCTTACCGTTCCTATTGTCCCGAACGAATATAATATCGTTAGGGGTTAAGAAATTATTGGAAGTTTTTATCTCGCTAATAATCACTATACGTTCCTCATACATCTCCTTAAGGAGTGGTAAACTTTCTGTAAGGCACATTCTTACTAATTCACATCGAGAAGGCGCTATTCCCGCGTCGTTCACTAAAGTATCGATATACTTTAACATCTCTTCCGTAACATTTATACTAACTGTTATCATCCTCCCTTTTCTATCTTTGGGCCATCTCGGCATTATAACCCCTCCGGAAAGTAATGGTCGCAATTGTCTTGAACGTACCCTCCCTCCTGAGTGTTGGGATCGTACTTCCAATGCTCGTATTTACCTTTCTCTTCGCTATATTTTAGATAATAGGGACATCCTTCGTTGCTACATTGTCGTACCTTTACTTTCTCTAATCCCTTTACCTTAAACCACTCGTAGCGCCCTTGTCCTTTCTTAGGTACGGTAGTTCCTCCTTTTATTATGGTCTTTTCTATTATAGGTAGCTCTTTCTTTACATCCTTCGCTATTTTTAATATATCAATCCGCTCTTTTTGGTCTATAGTTTTGTTTTTAAAGACAAATTCTCTCGATGACAACAATCTATCTAATTTGCCGTTAATCTTTTCCATTTCCTCTAAAATACTATCTACTTTCTCTAACAAACTCATAATTATCCTCCTTTTAATTTTTCCTTTATATCATATTCTAATTGGATAACTCTTAACTTTAAAGTGTTTATATACGAAGTTACTCTTGAAAATCTTTTTTCCAATGTTAAAATCTTATTATCTATTTCGTCTTTAGTTAAATAATTTTTTTTTCTCATGTTTTTTCCTCCAGATTACGGGACCTATTTGCAGGGGAAAAATAGAAATGTCACACAAAAATGTTAAAAAGAGGCTTGGAAAAAAATAGAAATCTAACCAAAAGACAAAAATCAGAAAATCCAATGAGGTGATTAAAGCCTCCAAACTAATACCCTTTCTGCTGGTCCACATAATCTTTCTTTCTCTATTCCGAAGCGAAATAAAGTAAAGGATCATATGATTTGTTTTAAACCAATATAAACGGCTTCTTTTGTTGAATGGATCCCATTATTAAGATATATGACTTTACAAAACTTACAATAATATCCTAAATTACCTCTACTATTTCCCTTCCTAATATAGAGGTGATTCATACAGGACCCACATTTGTTGCACTTTGGTCTTTTCATTTTCTAACCTCTTTTCTCATTACTTCTTTAAAATGCTTCCGTTGAGCTGGTGTCAGCATATCGGTAGGATAAGAGTCCCAGAAAGAACCTTTCGAGTCGTCATTAGCATGTGAAATCCTCGATTCTTGGGAGAGTTGCACTCCATCATCAACTAAATCAGATTTCTCGGATTCTTCCTCTCGTTCAAACTCGATTATACATCCCTCGCACTCCTTATAAAAACCGTTTACGGCTTCCTCTTTACCACAAGTAATACATTTCATTATTCCCTCACCAACCTCACGATCTTCATTAACTTCTTAGGTACTGAGAATCGATCCCACATAGTACCGCCAACTGGAATTAAATGGTTAGAACTTTTAGTGCCACCGACCACGTGGAAGATCCCCTCCTTCAAATCCATAAAAGGTTCGCTGGTATTGTTCCAAACCATACCGTCCTTAAACCTACCGAGAAACTTTATCTCGTACTTGCTCGTATTCCCTACCTGCCTTCTGCTTCGCTCCTCCTTGCTCTCCATTAGTCGTAGTCCTCCATCATCATTCTTCTCGTTTCGCAATAACAATCTTCAGATCTTAAATCTTCTATTTGTTCTTCGAGTTTCGTAATGATATCTTCGTATTTTTTCTTAAAATTATCGAAGTAAAATTCCTTTAACATACTCATCAACTCCTCGGCAAACCCTAACCTTCCCGTATCAGTTGTTAAGTCGTAAACTTCCCAATAATCGTGAATCCCATCTATTAAAGCACCAAGACAATAATCATCGTCAGTTTCATCGGACACTTCTATTCCCTCCAAATATATTTTAAAGCAAGATTAGGGAATAGGTGTTTAGCAAGAGCTTTATCTATTTTAGAACCATAACTGATAACCTTCATAAATTCAGCTTTATGATCCTCTCCATAAGTTACTCCAATATAAGCGCTCCAATCTCCAACTCTTTTAGTAACTGAAGCAACTACTAATATTCTTCTATCTAAAACCCTTATATTATAAATCTTATTTTCATTTTCTACAACGAATACCACTTCTATTCCCCCTCCAACCTAACTATTGACATTCTCTCTACATCCTCCTGAGATTCGGTAAACCAAGTAGCAACGCAATTAGGACAAACCAAATTACTTTCTTCGCAAGTACCGTCTGGACTATGAACTTCAATGCTAAAGACAGCTTTATTCTCTCCACAATATTCGCACATTTTTTTAGCCATTTTTTTTACCACTTATCCTTTTTCTTCATTTCTTTTCATCACTCTCTTAAATGGATCTTAATCCTATTTGGAACATCTAAGTAAGTGGCTCTTTTATCGTCAAATCCAATTCGTTGTACTCCTTCTATATATAAAGAGTTTCTTGCTCCTGTAGAGATTATAAGTTCGTAATTATTATATTTTATTTTGATGTTATCTCCTGCCCTTAAATTAATATTCCTATATTTTTCAACCAATTTTTTTATTCACCTTTTTTAGTTTTTTGCTCGGCTTTAATTATAGCTTTATACAACAACCTTACTATGTACCTGAAACATTCTGCATTACTATCCGGATCTTCCAAATATTTGGCGTAATGACATTTAACCTTCAAGAATTTCTTTTTAATCTCCTTATATGCAGGACCCAAATAAAAGTTCATAGTCGTTTAATACTCACCATACCTCGCTATATTAGCTTGGTCTATTTGCCATTGATCGTAATCCTCACCAGGATGTCTTTTTTGCCATTCCCTCATTTCGTAATCGTATCTATCCATTTCTTCTTGACTTGCAAGGTAATCATAATAACAATATTCGCAATAAGGTTCTCCATTTCTTCTATGAACTTCTTTTTTGTTATAAAATAGATTTCCACATCCAAAACAATGAAGTTTATATTTTTTAGCCATTTTTTATTCGCCTTTTTTACGCTCCAATAAGGCTATTGTAATACATAGATAATCCAAAAATCCACTTTCAAGCGCGTAGAACATAAGTTCCACGATCAAACAAACACATCCACGTATTACACTATTTTTTATACCGAGCATTTTCCTAATAGATAAGAATTCGCGCCCCTATTTAAATAAAATCATACGATTACTACTATCATACTTCTCAAGAGATTATTAATATGTATGTATATACATAACTTTTTTTTTAGGATGTTGTTAGAAAGGCACTACTATCATACTACTAAAACGATTATTCGTTGCATTATCTATATATATTATTGCTTCATTAAAAGCTATAGAAGAGGGGCTTTCATATAGTAGTAGTAATAGAGAGGGTTTTAGCAAAAACTTGATCGTCAAAAAAACTATGTAAATACACACATACTAATAACATTCTCATACTTCTGATAATATGTTTAGTATGAAAGCTTAAATACTATTGTACATATAGTATATATAATGGAGTCTTTAGAAATCGTTGAGGAATGGTTCGAAATAAAGGAATATTTCAACCTTAAGGGTTTAGAACTCTTAGGGTCTAAAGACACTGTTGAAGGAAAAGTTTATTTGGTGCGCAAAAAACCAAGTTTGGTAAATCCCACAATACACCAACGAAAGTTGGGGAAAAAGGAAAAATCATGAGAAAATGGTAAAATTAACTGATGGAACAGAAATGAATAGGATTAGGAAATGGTATCATAATAAAAAAGTCATAAGAAAGATAAATAAAAGGAAGAATGTATTGGATAACAAGTAAAAATCAATATATAGATAAGATTCTAATGTGGATAGAATACAACGTTTTAGACAGAATATTTTGGAAAAGAATTAGAAAACGGTTAATTACGTCTATGAAATCAGGTTTTGTCGAATTATAAATATGGTGCCATAAAAATTTTAGCGCAAAAAACCAGCATTGGTCGGGAAGAAAATTAAATGAAATTAATTATATTGAAGAACGATTGGAAAAAATTCAAGTGGAGATTTATCTACTCCAGGAGGAAAAGAGATAAATTATTAGAGGCAATTTCCCCTAACCCAATTAAAAAAGTTAAAGATTATTACGAAAAGCAATAATTTTTACTGAAATTTTAGCTATTTTTTTTCTAAGTTAACCGAAAAAACAATTAACTTACTATTTTTTTAACAAACTAAAATTTAAGTTTAAGAAAATTGTATGACAAATTACTAAACCAACATACTATTAATATTCGCAATAGTATTATTTATATATGACGATAGACAAATATTAATTATAAGAATATATTTTTAAAAAATTTTTATGACTATACAATCCCAAGTATCTGTCTATCTAAAGAAAAACACAGATGCCAAGCTTAAAGATTTAGAACACAATTTCCCTAAGATTAACAAAAAAAGCTTGAACTCTTGTTATTATAGATATAAGAGTACTGCAAACAATACTGCAGTTACTGCAGTAACTAATGGAAAAATAACTATGGAAAACATGGAAGCCTTGTTAGTTAAACAACTAAAGAAGAAATCAGACGTAAACACCTTGCGACTCATGGTAGATTTTTTAAAAATAAAACAACAGGACAAATCAGAACTAAAGGAAATAGATTTAGAAATATTTTATAAAAAAGCAATGGAGGATTGAATATGGTAAATAAAGAACAACAGCAAAAGGACGGGTTTGGATTGCCTTCTACCGACGTTAGAAAGAAAGACAACGCTTTGTTAGAAGCTGCGAGAATAGCTGATAAGATGGCTAAATGGTACGCTGAGTTTGGACCTTTTAAGGAAGTCCCTATATTAGAGGAAGTTATAGTAGAAGAACCTAAAGGACCTACTGAAGAAGAACTCAAGGCTAAGAAAGTAAAGGAGTTAGAGGATGCCCTTGCCGAAGCCAAAGAAGCGTAGTTACAACAAAGAGACTACTACAGACCCAGTCGCGATACAACATGAGAAGGAACTTAAATTCAAGATGGCTCTAAGAAAGAAACAAAATGACGAGTCTTAGGGCAGCATGCGTTAAGTTCCAACAACAATTAAAAGAATATTACGATAGAACGGGGGACGATATAGGAGCCTTTAGGTATTACTTAGGGTTTCTTAAGACCTTCGCTCCCGAAAGATATCGCCTTTTTACTAATTGGCAAAGGGAAGATATGGAGATGTCCATATACAACCCTACAATAAACACAGAAAGAGAGGTATTAGAAACAGCGTGGAACTATTCGAGAAGGGGTGGGAAATCACAGAAGTTAACAGTAGTTGGGGTGTTCTTCTCTTTAATAGGGAAACTTGTAATATGGAGAAGTCCACATGCGGATCAACTTGGCCAAGCGTCGCAGTGGTTTGTCATGAACCCATTCGTGAAGAAAGTAGCGATAAACAATTTAAACAAGGTGGAGGTATATGGTAGTCCCGATATTAACATTAGCGTATTATCCGCCGGTAAAGTTGCCTCCAGGGAAGCAGATATACTCATTTACGATGAGGGAGGCTGGGTGTTCAAGCACCT
>Ga0114925_10000244_pt1 | contig 22401 bp, 23 predicted proteins | sample SumtaG_2_FD_87287 | JGI IMG/M metagenome (GOLD analysis project Ga0114925, IMG submission 87287) | Deep subsurface microbial communities from Indian Ocean to uncover new lineages of life (NeLLi) - Sumatra_00607 metaG | ecosystem: Environmental > Aquatic > Marine > Oceanic > Sediment | place... | reverse complement strand
ATCGATTTCCGTCTCTGTATAATACCGGGCATCATGATCGTCTTCATCAGCACCACCGGGGTTATGATCACTGTCCAGATAGTCTGCAGAAATGGCTGCAACTGCAGCATCAAGAGATACAACCTCGTCCTCAAAGTTCTGAGTCTGAGCAGCCGTTAGACGTTGCTCTACCTGATCACCAGCTTCAAATGCCAGAGCTACGGTGCCCTCTTGGGCTCGACCAGAAACTCCATCAATAAAGCTTATAACATCAGATCCACCAGACCGGGAGCACACACATATTTCCCTTTCACCTGTGTCCTTTACGATTGTGATTTTAAATTGGGTACTGGTACCATTGGCTGTGGGGAAATTCGAGCCCTGTCCAGATTGCAGGGTTAAAGAGGTACCACCTGCTGCAAGGTTGGCAAGCAGTTTGCCTGTGGCATTATTTTCATATTGATTGGTAAGAGGCATCTGTTATCTCCTTACGTGCCAAAGATCTCAAAAGATTTTGGATAGATTTCCGTTCGTTGTGTTCCGTCAACACCCCGGAGTGAATCGGCCCGGGCATTCCTAAGGCCCTGTCTCCACTTACGTTCGTTCCTGAGAGCAAGGTCTCCATCGTGCCAAGACGTTTCAGGCATGATCTGTAGTTCACTGAGAGCTCCATAAGCTATGGTCTCAGCATAACTATCAAAGACGAATTCATCGATCTTGTCTGCTGTCCGTACCGGAGCTACCCAACATTCAGTATCAATAGGATCGTCATCATAATCCTCAGAGGGTGTGGGGTAGACGTGCAGCTTATGGTCAATCGTCAACCAATAGTACACGGGTCTGGTGGATGTGGTCATGACTCTCCAGTTCGGAGTTTGATCATCCATCATGGACTCATTCTTGGCTACCATCTGTGTGCCAGTAACATTGTACCGGGCATTGACGATACCTACGGGTCGATATAAATTCTCTGTGAAGTTGAGATTGTACTCAGTAGTGTCTTCAGAAATATTAATCTCTGAGGCATGCTTCCGAATAACCAAGCCCTTTTCACACAGTCTGATTGCAAATTTACGGATGAAGTTTTCGGCCACTGGCCGGGGGCATCCCGGCACTTCGTTTAAGACGTATGGTATAAAATTTGACCATTCAGCATATGTTGCCATAGTTATTCAGCCTTTGTTGGTGAGACTCCAATACCTGCCTTCAGTTCAACCTGAAGCAGATTAAAGAACTCTTGCAAATGGGTCTGACCTTTTTGAAAGTTAACCTCTTCATCGTCCACGGTGTATGCTCGATAAAGCATCCAAGCAATTAATGGGTTGGCAAATATGTCAGCCACCCCTAATGCATCTCCAGTTGCTGTGATGACGGTTGGTAGGTAGGAGTATTCCATCTCCACATAGACTGCAGTGACTGCATGAACCGGGGGAGTCACAAAGTACGTCCGGGGGTTCTCGTCAGCAAGCATATAATGGTCGATGTACGTCTTGGCTGTGTCGTTGTGCCAAGTCTGAAAGCTTAGGTTGAACAGTTCAGATGCTATGGGTGTGATGATCTTCCCGGGGGTTAATCCATCTGTTCCCATATTCCGGTTAATGCTTACCAGTCTGATGGCTTCCGTGGGCAAGTCTTGATGAGTACCAGCAACAAGTAAGACGGATGCTCTACTGACAGAAGAGTCGGGCCGTACAAGGACTAAGGATCTCAATGCTGAATTGAGATACTTAATCCAAGTGGCCGTCTTTATTCTGGTATAGTCACCATCATCTTGTAGCTCATCATTATATTGCTCAACGGCCTCAGTGATAAGATCGTCAGCAGTTAATGCCATGATGTTTGCTCCTTATTTAGATTGTGCTTCTTCTTTATTCATTACATCCAATTCGTCCATCGTTTTAATATCAAGGATGCTGTACTGGAACCTTGGTACCTTTTTGATTTTGTATCGGATGTTGCCCTTGTGATCAATGTCCATCACCATTTTGTCCATGACGGCATTACGTAGGCAGCCTTCAACTAACTCATGAGGTATCCAAACCTCAACCTCTTTAGGAATGTAAAAGCCTTTACCGTTCAGCCCAAGCTGGACATACGGCATGTCATTCTCTTCCATTGAATAGAAGATAACTTGAACAGCTTTCTTTTCAATGGACTCTAAAGATTTAATATCCCCTGTTGCTTCATTGGACTCCATAACCACATCGATAGGTTTCTTGTCTTGGATATCCTGAGCTCTAAGAGCATCACACAGGGCCTGACGTATTATTGCACCATGTTCGGTTTTGAAGGAGTCTATATTTAAACCCCGGGTCTTTGCTAAGTCTAATAGGTTACTCGTTTTCGTTGTTTGATAATTCATAAGGTCTCCCCTTATTTCTGTATGGGGTAGGGGTGGGGGAGAGTTACCCCCACCACCATACCCTTAAGCCCTTTCAGGACTTTTAGGTTAATTGGTTAGATCTTACAGATCTGTACAAGCAACCTCAAGACGAGCCATCCAGAAGTCATTCAGTATAATTGTTGCACTGTATGCCTTCCACGAAACGTGCCCTCTCTGTGCTAAAGGATCACTATCACTGGGAGTAGGGTTAACTACCATTGGAGTCAGTGAATTCTTTCCTTTAAATGCCACGATGCCGAAAGCATCACGGGCAAAATACAGGATCGGGTATACGTCTGCAGCAGAGCTGGTCTCAATAACAGAACTTCCACTGGATGCTCCACCACCTGCAAAGGATTCGATAATTGTAGAGAAGATGTAACGACAGTCTTCAATTTTCCCTATCTCACCTTCCCACGGTGTCATGCTACCATACTTTTCAGCAGGCACGAACGAACTGATGGAACGTAGATCGTTCTCCATGTCCGGGTGGCATACAGCAACGAAAGACGGAGCAATTGCTTCTGTCCCGTAGGACGGAGAGCTCTTGACGGTCTTTGTTATAGGTTTGGCAAGTTGACGTTTCAGAAACCGTGTAACGGCTCTTTGGTCGGCCAAGGCCATAACTGTATTGACGGATGCACGAGCAGCACCGTTAGCATAGAAGACATTCGAACCAGCCTTGACCACGTTGTAACGGGTCTTCTCTATGATAACTGCAGCTTGCTCACCAAGGATATCCACGGCTTCTTGTATGATCGGATCTTCATGGGTGTCCATGATAACATCCGTAATCACAACACGATCACCATACTGTACCAGTGTGGCTTCATAGTCAGAACTCTCGAGCAATGTGGCATCAGGTGTCACACCCTCTGTAATGGTCTTGCTGGCCGGGACAAAATTCGAACCCTCAAAATATTCCTTGGGGTTGAAGTCGTTGTTATAGGTTGCTGTCCATGTAGAATCTAAATAATATCTACGGAACTTGACTGTTTTGGTGTTGTTTGAAGGTAGGGGCTTGCTCTGTCCAAACCGTTCCAGAACCATGTACGGAAGACCACGTTTCAGAAGATCACGGACTACGAAAGCAGCCGTTCTGGGGGAAATGTCACCATAGGTAGTTGTAGTCATTTTAAAATCCTTTCGATTTTATGAGCACCCTACGATTTAATTTTACTCGTCCTTGAATGCCTCGTCTGCAGCAGCATTGAAGTCGGACTTATCAGGCTGACCAGCCGGGGGGCCGGTGCCGTCAGAATCAACTTCCAGCATACTGTTGAGTTTGTCATTCTTGTTTTGAGTATCGTTGGTGCTCTGAGGTGTTGCTTTGTACCCAGAGGTACGTTTGAACTCATTGAGTAAATTCACAGATTCAGTCAGGCTTCCACCCTCAGTATAAATTCGTTCGAGCTCCTTGGCAATATACATCGGTTGTTTCTTAATCCACTCAGCAACTTTCCCACTTGCAATAATAGCATCCACATCAGAGTGCTGTTGCCTTAGGGCTACCATAAATTTATCTTGACTGGTATCTTCCTGTGTCTGTGTCTTTACCTTCTCAACTTCAGGCTTGACGGCTTCCATGACTTCATCCAAAGTGAGAACCTTCTCTCCGGTAGTTCCCTTGGCCTTGTCGAGCAGTATTTTCAACGGCTCTTCAAACTCAGGGAAGTCCTTAAAGAATTGTGTCACCTTGGCATTTCTGTCAGTGCCATCTTCGGCAGTTTCATTCTTGGGTTTAACAGTACCAGACTCGAGAGCTTCAATACGGGAGAGTAGCTCCTTATTAGAATTCTCCAGTTCGTCTGATTTGTCATTTGCCTTCTTGATTCTGCCACTCCAACTTGAAGTTTTTTGCTGTTCCTGTTTCAGGGCAGCTTGGAGGTCAGAGTTTTCTTGCTTCAGCTTATCGATTTCTGGATTGTCTCCGGTGGCTGATTGATTGTTGGACTGCTGATCTACAGTCTTACCATCTTTCAGGCCGTCAAACAAACTGGTGTCGATTCCCTTTTCAGCTTCTTTGGCTTCTCTGGCTTTCTTCTCCTCTTCAGTTTCTTGAGATGATGCCTCGTCTACCTTTGCACTGTCGGGGGTTTTACCGGCAGCCTGAGTCTGAGACTTACCATCCTCACCGTTGAGGGATGTGCCTTTTGTGTCATCTTTTATAATGACATCATCGTCACCGTGAAGAGCTTTGTGTAGCTCAGGATCTTTACCTTCGATCTCGTCAAAGGCTGAATCAAAATCATCCTTCTCCTTCTTCATGGTAGCTTGAACTTGATCATCAATAGTTTCTGTCATAACAACGTACTCCTTTTGGGGTCACCCTACCTAAAGTGATGTCCCTATTTGATAGTTAATATTGGTGTCCAGCACTGATCAGGTACTGGGCCTCACTCTCCCCGTGTGCTTATATCTCGGTATAAGCTCCGTCATGAACTTTGGTTTTAACCCGGGGCTCAGATTTCATCTGTTTTACCAGTTGTCCAAGCCAATGGACTCCACCTTGGTTCCTGAAAATTTCTGTGGCTTCTGGCTCAGTGTCATTCTGCAGTCGGATGTCTTGTCGTAAAGATTCGACAAGGTCAATTAGCAGAGAGTACACTGCCTGACCCTTGTAAGATTGAACAAGGGCCAGTGCCTTAACCGTATTATTTAGTTGTCTATCCATAATTTTTATTGTGGGATGTTAGGTATCTGTCCACCAGCCAATGCTTCACGATCAACATTCTGCATGGACGGCCTACCATCAGGACCAACGATTAGATTAGCTGCAGCCCCGGGCACATGACCGGAAGACTGGGCTTTAAGTAGCTCAGTGTTCTGAGCAAACTCCCTGTCCTTCTGAGCCTGAATGGATTGTTGTTCACGTATGAGCTTTATTTCATCGTCAGATCTCAGCAGACCTGCATCGTCAAGATCAAGAATCTTCAAGTATTCATCGTAAACGTTTCGGCTATTGAGGACAATAGATGCCTCAGGATCATTACGGATGATTGCTAAGAACTGGTTGAGTGATTCCAACCGGACTTCTTTAGCCACCAGAGATGACGAGCCACGAGCATTAACACCAAAGTCACCCTTGATATTTTCCTTGCTACTAAATTCCATGTTCCAGAAATACAAGGCACGGATGAATGGTTTCGTGATTCCATCGTCAAAGTATTTTAGTTGATCCTTGAGGGTTATGTTTGCAGATCCCATTAACATCGATAGCCCAGTAGCTGTCCTACCGGCAGCACCAATTCCTTGATTCTGCTGATTACCAGCACTCATGGCAGCCGGGATGTTCGTTGTCTCATCGGCTGAGGACTTGAAAAAGTCAACCATTGCCATGAACTGTGTGGTATAACTTGGCAACTTGGTTATGGTGATTGCCCTATTAGAACCGTCTGTACCAATTCCAGTACGTTGGAATGACCGGAAAGGATAGATGTCATTGGGGTCTTCACCATCGGCCAAGAGGTCGATGTTTGCTTCGATGATTGGACCGGCACTGATTGCAGCATTATCGAGCATTGCCCGGACACTGGCATTCAGCATTGCCTGAGGATCTCTCATAATAGCAGGGATTCCATCACCGAATATGTGTGTTTCATCTTTGTCGAAATAGTAAAAGAAGTATGGGAACTTAGAGCCGGTCACTGGGCTAATGACGATCTTAATCATCATCGGTCCAAGCATCCAAGCATTAACCATTACCTCAGGGTCGGAGAAACCGTCTTCAGGTAAGAGAGAACCATCCAGTTCCTGCTCAGCATCTTCCTTGCTGACCATTCCCCAGTACTCGACAACCTCATACTTTTTACGTTTGGGTATTTGAGACTCTGGGTATTTGGCACCAGTGTTCGAGCTCATCTCTCTCATGAAGTCTTCGTACTGCTTGTACTCAGCATTCCCATCAGGGTTAGCATCCATAAATGCTAAGATGGCATGCCGGTTGAAGTCTGACCTCTTGGAGAGTTTAATGAGTTTGTTCTTGCTCATTAGATGTCGTTGAAATATATATGACATATCTTTAGGCTCTTTGGCTGACATATCCGGGTAGATGTCCCAGACAGGTACATGCTGAGCCTTAGGCATTAAATGCTTTTTGGTAACCAACCCCCACTTACCATCTGTGGTTTTCATCCAGTGCTGTCTCGTCTTCTGTGTGACGATAGGGCCTTTCAGAATACCAGTGCCATAAAGGTTACCACTGTGGACAACCTTACGGATCACATCACGATATTTAAACTCCGTGAGTTGGTCTTCAATCTCTTTCTCCATATTGTCTGCACGTTCTCTGGCAGCCCTCATGATGACACGTCTCATGTCTTCGTCATCAGGAATCTTCTGGAGCTCTTGGAAATATTGGTGAGCCAGAAGCTCAAGCTCATGAGCAGGCAACTCAGGAACTGCAGTTGGCTCAATTGACCAATTCTTTTCCTTATTGGCCGGGAACTGCAGATCCAAGATTCGAGAATCAACGGCTCTTACCTTTGATCGGGTTAATCGGATAAAAGCCTTTGACCGTTTCGGATGCATCTTATTCAGAATTTCAGGATCGTAGATTCCCCGATACTGTCTCAGATCTTTAAGCAAACGTTGCTCAGTGGATTGTTTATCACCCTGTGCAATCTTCCACTCGTTGTCGAGTTGGACTGCCAAGGGAGTGATATACTCCGAGTAGAGGATGTTCTTCTCAGGACTTTCCTCACCGTCTGGGGTTTCCATATGATCCTTTTCAAGGGCCTCATCAAAAGCAGTATCAAAGACTGTCTCTTCGAATTGCTTTTTGACAGCTTCTGGATCTATACTAACTCGTTCAGGTAATGGCATTTGTTTTCTCCGTTAATACCCGGCAGTAGGATCAGCCGGGCCTTGGGATGATATACGTCTCTTTGCCTTTCTGAATATGCTGTTACCATGGCAAGCCAAGGCTGCATACTGCAGGGCATCGTGGACGTGTGAATATGAATTCTTTTCAGGTTTCTCTTTAAAAGAGGTACCCCGGACTGTGGTTGAAATGAGTTCGTACTTATATTCAGATATGAACCCTTTCCGTAAGGTGGGGCACTTCATTGGGTCGAGATAGAATTTGTCAATACGTCTAAGGAACCAGTTAACAGCCTCACGTCTGGCAAGAGGTTCATTGGTGGATGCTGTTCGAACTGGGATTCGGCCCTTTCGAAAGATATCCATTGCAGATTTCTTGTCATTGGGTGACCGGGCTGTGCCGGCAGGGTCAATAAAGATTTCATACTTGAAGCCCCGATACTCATTGTACAACTTTGGTCGGAGATAATCGTCAATAAATTCCTCTATTGATACGTCCTCAGTACTGATTTCATCAAATACAATTAACTGACCTGTTGGTGACATCTGACAGAAGGCAGCAGCAGGATCAAGGCCAAGGTCGATACCAACCAATATGGGTATGCCCTTCATCGGCCAATCTTTGCTAAGACTCTCTTCAGTATGTTTCCTGTCAGCATAATGTTTGTATACCGGCTTACCTTTTCTAAGGTTGCCGTAATTGTTCATAACAAAGATTGATACCCAGTCTGGATCAGCACCAGATATTTGATCGATGTAATAATCCTCATCCAAGAATTCCCGGTTATCAGCATCGGGATTAACTTTATACCAGTTGCCCTCGATGTCCTCAACCGTACCATCACCCTTTCCGACCATAAGCATGGCCGGGGGTTGGACATGAAAGCCGTGGTTAGCTGGACGTTCGGTCTCAGCTATCGTGTAGAGCCAGTGCTCTGTGTCTACAGAGTTGTAGTCACAAAGTATCTGAGGCTTGAAAGCACCACCGTCTATCTTTGCCGGGTAACGATTGATACGTGACTTGAGCATCTGATGAATTCCTCTGGGGATTTCAGCAGCCTCATTGAGCCAGCATGAAGTTAATTCCAAAGATTGCAGCTTATTGACTTCCTCTTCCCGATCAAGGGCAATGAAGATATATTCGATATCCACAGTTGTCACACCGTCAGGGTGAGGGAATCTCATGGTTGCCCGGATGGGTACATCGTACACAACGTTTAAAAGTTTCTTGCCTGTCTTCTCATTAAACCACTGGACCATCGACTTGATGACCGTGGACTTCAGTGTCGGATACGAGGCACGTATGATAGCATACCTTGATCTCCGTACTCCGTCCGGTTGTGGTTTCTGATCCATGGCATTTAAGAATAGGTGCCAGATGCAACCCACTGATTTGCCAGAACCCACACTCCCCCGGACAAACTGATACTTGGCCGGGTCATTGTGAACCTCAGCCATCGTCTTGTTTGCCTTGTAGGTTAATTGCATATTAAGCCTCTCTTACGACTTTCACTCTGTAGAAATAAGCAGAATGAGTGCCGGCTTGAGCATTGTCAGTTACGAATTCAAATACCAACGTATGGCTGGCATCCAAGTAAGTAGTTGTGGTTGGTAGTGTAAGGAATACTGATACTATTGTGGCTGATACAGTGGCTGCCGTGGGAACCAATTCACTGGTGGTCTCCGTTTCGTCAGCCAGCTTATCAGAAGGAGTTACCCTTCCCAGATAAGACTTAACGTCAACGGATGCTATACTTATACCACTGGGTAATCCGTCATCAAAATCAAATGTGAATGGACCCCAGTCATCAGCATTGTTGCCAATCTCTATGACTCCTGACTCAAATAGCATGGAAGACATGATTATTTATTCTCCTTAGAATCTTTGAAGTCGGCTGGAAGTTTGCCTTGAGATTTCAGTACGTCAATGGCCTGCTTTCTCAGTTGCCCTTTGATAAGGTTTTCGGCTGCTTGATCAGCATCCTGTTGGGCCATGACAGCATCGTGAGCCTTTTGTTCCTTAGGTGTCCGGTATGGATCTGGAGTGTTACCTTCAGCCAACCATAGTTGATAAGCATCCCAATGACGGTTGCCTACTTCCGGGGGTATACACAACTGCCCACCCCTCTTAGGAATGGCAAGAATTCCGTACCCAGTGAGGCTTTCTTTATATTGAAGTATTTTTGACATGATAGGTTATTCTCCTTTTATTATTAAAGTTCGGCATCGGCTTCCCAATAGAATCGTAGCATTCTTTGAACAGAAACTGCACCATTGGAACCACCAACATAGACAGAATTCTCAGAGTGGTAGCCGGTTATGACGGCCTTGCCATCACCATCATTCATTGTAACTTTACCGGCAGTGCCGACCAAATCATATGAAGTGACTGTTGGTAGTGTCCTCATTGAAGTTGGAAATATTACCATTATCCTAATGCTGTGATCTGCATTTGCATGGCCGTTCGATAAAAAATAATGCAGTCCCTTATCATCGGTGGCACCGGGATATGAGCCTGTGGGATTACATTTGGAATAGTATCTTTGGCAGAGGAGCAACTCTTCGGTACGGGGCTTATGATCAAAACCCGTGGCTTGACTTCCAATCTCAAGCTGTATACCTGTAAGCCATAGATTATTATCCGTATGATCTAAGAAGTTATCTGCCCCGGGTGGGGTTAAGTTTCCATCCCAAGCTTGCCATACATTTGGGGTACTGCCATCAACACTCGATCCAGCAGCCAATACAAATGTGAGATTCATCCGAGAGGTTGCATCGTTGGTTATGGCTGTGCCATCCACGTCTCCGGGTATAGTGACCGAATATCTGTTCCAGTTATTATCAAGAACGTTGATTAAGAAGGGAAAAAGCCGGGTACCGTCTGCTGCATAAGCATAGGCACCAAGGTTTCCGGTTTTGGTATCTGACTTAAAGTAGAATGATAAAGTCATATCCTTGGCAAGTGAATCACCATAATTCAAACGACTAATGGTGTATCCCTCAAGTTCTTGACGTATGCCTACATAAGCACCGGCTGTTGCCAATGTCTCTGCAGTGGTTGTGTCCACCTTTATAGAGTTTGAAAAATCCCCTTCAGCTTCTGACGTATCTCTGGTTATGGTCATAACAGCAGTTATGCCAGCACCACCTTCAATCAGTTTCCATCTGTCGGCTGTGTATTGATTATTGTCACCCTGAGTAAGACCAGCCCATGAGATGCCACGTTGGGATATTTGCATGGCCCCATTTATAATGAGATTCTTACGAGAGCCTATATTTGAATTTGATAATTTAGCCATTGTAAGTCATCTCCTTATTATAGTTCAGCATCGGCTGTCCAATGGCCTGATACCATATGTGCTTCAAGTGGGGTTAATCCAGAACCAGTAAGCCTACACGTAAAAGCTCTTTCAAATAGATGAACACCGGACACGGGCAGTGCATTAAATCCTGCATCGTAGTGGGTCCATTGGTTTGCTGCACCACCATCAGCAGAGTAATAATATGAGATGGTTGGGGCTGCTCGTTTCATTGTTTGGAAGGCAAAGAACATATCTATACCAGTTGAAGAAAATACCATGCCGGGGAAATGACCAGAGATCACACCGTCTGCCGGGACAGTTGTATAATTAAACGACTTCTCAAAGTACCGTTGGCACAAGTCCAACTCTTCACCTAATGAACGATAATCAAATGGAGTTGCCTCAGATCCAATCTCTAACTGTACACCAGTAAGATAAGCTTGGTTGTCTGTGCTGTCCATGAAGTTAACTTGATTGTCACCAGCAAATATATTGCCTGCAATCCACTGGTCAACGTTGGAAGTCTTATACGTGCTGCCGGCTGCAAGGATAAACTCTACCCGGAGACCACACCCTTATCCCATGATATGGGACGAACAGTGTCACCGGAGATTGTCACCTCAAACTTTTCCCACGTACTTATGGCTGCCGGGGTGAATTCGTGAATGTATGAGTAGGCTTCATCTTGATTATATAATCTGAGAGAGTATGTTCCAGCCTTATTTGTCCAGAAGTAAAATGACAGGGTCATATCTTTGGCATTGGCTGTACCATACCGTACATCACCAAAATTTAGGCCTTCTATCTTTTGACGAATGCTAAATATATCAGTGGCTGCCATTGCAGCATCGGCAGTTGCCACTTCAAAAAAAGCTTGATTGTGAAAACCATATTTATATGCACCCCCGGCTGAAAGTTGTTTAACATCCAGTTCACCTGTGGGTGAACCAACTTCTTGGAATTCCCATCTGTCGAGTGTGTACTGAACATCACCATTGCCCATGGCAAGAAAGGACGTACCACGTTGTGCTATCCTCATGTCACCATTAATGATTAGATTCTTACGGACGTTATCTGAAGACTTCGAATAATAAATGTCTCCATCGGCCAAGGTGTAGTTTCCTACCACCATGAATTCAACTACGTCAGTATCCAAGAGGCTGGCACCAAAGGTTACGGTTACTGAATTGGTTTCCTCATATTCAGTGGTGTCAGTTGCTGAGACAACAAGCTCAGCTTTCTGGCCGTTGACGAATACCATTAAGGTATTGCTGTCAGGGGCATAGGGCAGGGTCAGGGTGAAGATTGTGTTAGCAGTTACTCCATCTGACCCGGCCTGTTTTTCATATGCTTGAATGACGGACTGTCTTGCAACATCTCCGTCAGTGTTTGTCTTACGGAGATAGTTGTCACCGTCAGTTCGAAATGGTTTTACTACTGCCATCGTTCTTATCTCCTATGAATTAAGTTTCTGCATCAAAAAAAAGCCAACCATTAAGGCCAGTGCCCATAAATACAGCACAGCCTTCTCCTGCTGTCAAACTTGACGTACCTTCGGCTAAGGATAATAGGCATCTCTTTATATCACCGAGACCAAGGACAGGTAGGTCGGTTGCAGATTCAAAGCCACCGGCAATACTTATACCAAAGTCTGCAGCAGCACCACCGGCTACTAAGGATGGGGTTGTTCTCATTGAAACAGGAAACTCCACACCACAGAAAGCAACATTTACTGCATTGCAGAAACCCACACCAATTTGAGCAGATTCGACAATAGACTCATCGATACTATAAAAGTACCGTTGGCATCGGGCCAATTGGTCAGCAAAATCAATATGCTCATAATCATTGGCTACACCACCGAGCTCTAATTGCACTCCTGTAAGGTACAGGTTATTGTCGGTGTGGTCAAGGAAGTTATCTGAGCCAGTCGGTACCCGTGTTCCAGAAAAAGCTTGCCATGTTTCTGCCGTGGCACCTACATGATTTGCTCCAGCAGAAAGTACAAACACAATTTGGAATTGTGGAGAAGAGTCTCCAACAACGGCTGTTCCAGCCGTGTCACCGGGAATAACAACGGAATATTTATTCCAATCATTATTGGGTACATTGACCATAAAAGGAAAAACCCGGACACCAGCATAGGCATATATATAGCCACCTAAGTTGCCAGTTTTGGTGTCAGACTTAAACATAAAGGAAAGGGTTGTATCCTTGGCATCGGAGTCACCAAACTTTAAATGCCGGGAGTTGATTCCCTCAATGAGTTGCACTATACTTGCATAAGCAGCAGCAGCCGATAAGTCTTCTGCAGTGGTGCAGTCAATTTTCATGGAGTGACTAAACTCACTATCTGCTATGCTGTCTTGGCTGACTGTAACAACACCAACGGTTGTACCTTGCTCGTGATATTTCCACCTGTCAAGTGTAAACGTTCCTGCATCACCGTTACCCAGTCCAGCAAAAGAGGTACCACGTTGGGCTATCTTCATGTCACCATTAATCATTAAATTACGGGGAGCACCACGGTTAATATACGTGGTTTCTGTTTGGGTACCCAGAGCAGCCGTATCGATGTCATACAGCACACCATAAGAATAAACGATCAGATTGGAAACGTTGGTGATTCGGAGTCTGAGGTCTGCACCTGTGTCGGTGAATTCATGAACGGTATTTGGGGTTACTACTTCCCAGTTGGCACCACCATCGGCTGAGAGCTCAAATGTTCCTGAGCCAGAATAGTCAATGACCAGCATAGCCTTGGTGATTGTGGTTGCCCACGTTGATTCATCCAGAGAGGTACCTGTCCAAACGTCTGCAGCAGCAAACGTCCACTTCTCACCATCCGTTGTAGTGGCACCGGCAAAGGAACCAAAGGTGACAAGGTCAGAACAATCTGCCCACGTTACCTTACGGAAGGCAGAGCCTTCAAGGATTTCTCTGTATACTTCACGATCATTGGCATTCAGATCGACATTGGCATCATGATAGTCTTCAACGAATTTCTTGTTGGCTACCTGATAATCAGTGGTCGGGGCAGCAGAGGGAGTCACCGGAAACGATCCGAATGTCTTTACACCCGAAATTGATTCATTACCAGTTGTGTCTACGTGACCACTATGGGGATTGGCTGCAGCCACATGGCTATCATATCCAGTCTTCTCTGCTGTGGACGGAATCGTCATGTCGGCATCAGCCGGGGAAATTGTCCGGGTGTTGGCTGTCGTAATGCTGGACAGATCAAAGTCGAGAATTCTGGTTACATCATCGGAGTCGTATAAGGTGAACGTGTTGTCTGGAAAGTTGACCAGACCACCACCCCCACCAAGACCTGAGACTCCACCGGATGCACCAGATTCTACTCCACGTAGATCAACTGTATCGTGCAGGGTGAATACGTCTCCTGCCTTCTTTAATGTTAATCGGCAAATGAGGAATCCGGTTGCACTATCTTCAGTGAATGCAGAGGGAATTGTGGTTACATCATAACTGCCTGAGTCGGCAATGGCTGCTGGCAAAGTGTTATACGACCCACTGGGAAGGTTACACATAAGGGGAGAATACTCACCTGTCTTATTAGCCGTTCCCCAAAAAACAAGGTTGTAGTATTTGTTATTTAAAGTGTTGTTCTGTGAGTCTGCAATAATGGAAGCAAGATCTGAAACAGCATGATAGGCATCAGCATTCCAGTTGACTACATGGCAGGGATCACCAGTCTGCATGTTAATGGCCGGGATCGTGTGCTTATGTAGCTGATAACCAACACCGGCTGTGGCTTTGAAGTAAACCTCATCCGGGGTTCCTGTTGTGACCAGATATGTTGAAGCATCCCCATTGGGTGCCACACCATCATGCCAGTGAGCTCCATTCATAGTAAGACGGATAGTCTCACAAATGTGGGCAAGGTGGCCCATGTTATCTGTACCAAGCAGATGGTCGTTCCAGTTTTGATTGATGTACACACCGTCAGAGGCTACATATACTGCAGTGGGCACCAGAAAATAACCCACTTTAATGTGCTCAGTGGCAGGCCATTGAGTTGTGCTCTTTACAAGAGTTGTCGGATCTGACTCAAGGATATAGATGTAATTAACTTGGGGGGCTGCATCTGAGGCACCGGCTGTGAGAACAATGTTCCCGGCAGCATGGGTTGCATGTCCTGAAGAGAACTGGCAAGTAAGATCACCACCACCGGACTGTTCCAGAGCCATGGTGATTGTGGCACCGTCTGAAGTTACAAGAGCATTGAAGGTCTCTACAAACGTACCGTTATAAAATTGGTCATGGATGTCAACGTCCATTCGTATCCATCGACCATTACCACCATTGCCATCGGACGTTATAATATTAGGGATGTCTTCAGTGGCAGCAGAAGTGGAGTCGTACTTAAACATGGCTACGGTTCCAGCTTCGATTTCACCTATAGCTTTATCACCAGTCACAAGATCCCCATAGGGCCATGCCTGTAGTGAATTGCTATCTGCTGGTGTTAGATTTGAAAATGGGTACCATGTGTACATAATAAACTCCTATTAGGCAAACCAAACATAGAGGGTGGCTAAATCATCTATAATGTTAGCTGCATCCTGATCTACGGTTCGTCTGATCCAGATACGAGCACGGGCTGCAGCAGCAATATCAGCTATTGACATTCTGCTTGCCTGCAACGGTAGACTCCATGAGGCCCCACCGGGCTCAGTGTCTTCATCACCGATTGTCTGTCCGGGGGCTGCTTCATACCAAAAGGCCACGATAGACTCGTTATTTGTAGTGTCAACAGCAAAGAATTCAACTTGCTTTGCCGTGGCATCACCGTTGTTGAGAATATCAAAGGCCCGGTAGGTCACATAATTAGAGCCGGTGATATCCGGTGGTGTGACATATGAAAATAAGTTGTGTAGGGCCGTGCTGCTCAGTAATTCAGAACTGCCGTCTCCACCTAATGAGGCATTGGGGTCGGCATTAGCTGCACCACCTGTTAATGTAAATACACAATTTGAAGCCATGGATGTTCTCCTTATTCATACGGACGTTCTTCACCGGACGGTGCCGGCTGAATCTTACGATTGTCCTGTGGTTGTTCATCAATATCAAAGGTTTCTGGAAGAACTGGATCAACATTGAAGTTGGTCTTAAGAGCATAGGCCAAGCCGTGCTGGTCTATTAGATCTGCCAGTAACGTATAATCAGATTGAAGTTTTTCAAAGTTAAAGGCACTTGTAAGTGCCAGCAGTCGGTACGTGGAAGTGAGAGGCTTGATCTTGAACATTGCCAGATAATTGACAATAGCCTCAAATATGTGCCAAGCTGTAGCTTGCAGGAAGGCATTCTGGATATACCACGATGTGCCATTATTAAAAGCACTCTGAATATGCCAAGACGTTCCTTTGTTAATTGCACTTTGGATGTGCCATGAACTGCCTTGAAGAAAGGGATTTTGAATATGCCATGATGTCCCTTTGTTAAAGGCACTTTGGATGTGCCATGACGTACCCTTATTAAATGCATTTTGAATGTGCCAAGCTGTGGCTTGATCAAAGAGATTCTGTATATGCCAAGACGTGTCCTGCTCGTTCTCTGTCTGTATCCATGCCCATCGATCACCCAAAGCCGTGGGTTCACTCCACCTATCGTTTGTGGGGGATATAGCAGGGGTTGGGTTAAAGAAGGTGTCAGCCATGGCTTATTTCTCCAGTGTCTTATCCTTCCACAGTTTGACCACCTTCTCACCAGATCGGCCAACAACATATCCACCGACTCCCAGTTTTAAAAGGCCCCACATATCCGGTGGAATACTCAGCATTGGTGCCTGTTCAAAGAATAGGCTCAGGTATGGGTATAAGACATAATTGTTAAATATGATTAATCCAAACAGACACATCAACCCGGGTCTCCAGTTTCTTTGCAGAAAACTGTTGCCGGTTGCTTCGGCTACAATAATTGATGTCTGTGCTTTGATCTGATCCGAAAACTTTGTAAGGTCGGTATTCATCAGGCCCTTCTCTAAAATAGACTTGAGCTCGTTGGCCTTATCCTTATCCTCAACCCTCTTATCTATGATACCGAAAATGCCGTCAAGGACGTTTCCGATAATTGGTATTGCTGACCAAAATCCCATATTGGTTCTCCCTTTTATTATGGTGCTGATATCTCCCAACGTGAGTTGGCAGCTGACCATTTTAGTATGTCACCATTATTAGGACTACCGGAAAGTACATCAGATAAGCCCCGTAGGGTCGGGACAGCAACGATAGAGGCAAGAATTATGCCTTGACTATTGTGCTGTCGAATGCAGTGTCCTAAAAAGATTTTATGGTTGGGTGGTACTTGAACGTCCTTTGTAAATGCTCCGGGGGTCGTAGATAACCAGACCGGGTCACCTTCTACAAGGTTACTGGTATCAATATCACGAACCAGACCAGAAGATGTTATATAGCCCTGTGTTTCATAGGCTATGTCTTCTGTACAAAAACCAACTACAACAGCTTCTGGTATGGGATCGGTGTTGTCAGCATCTGCTAACTTTATTCTGGGCTTTTGGTCACCAGAGGCCTCAACGTAAACGACTGCACCATTGACCATATCAGATCCAGAGTTATTGTACACTCTGATTAAATGCTCCTGACCAAGCTGTGCAATTACTTCCCCACCAAGTAAGCCTATTTCGAGGGTGCCATCGGTTTCATTCCAGTGGAGTTTACCAATAGCATGAACCGTGGGCTGATCTTGATTAATGTTAAATTGTATTGAACATATGCCGTCATTGGTAGCACCCACATGAACGTTACCACGGGCAGTGGAAGGGGCAAGTCCAAAGATCTTGTACAGTATATTCTCCTGAGCTACTCTGTGTATCACATTATTTATTGTGGACAGTATCGTCCCTATTCTATCAAAGGCCATTACTCACCTTTACCCCTATTAAAAAATATGCCAAGCCGGGCAGGGGGTACCCGGCAAGGCAGTGCCTCATCGATGAGGGGGGTAATTATTAGGCAGAAGCTGCAGCAATTGCTGTGAACTCTGTGAACATAAGATCAGCATATTCAATCAATGCTTCACGTTTGAGCACATCATTCTGAGGCTGTACCATTTCTTTCATGATTGCCGAAAAACCTGTGGTCACGGTGTAATTAAACATCGTGCCGTCACCGGCCAGAGCAAATTCTGCAGCTATATAGCCAAAGAAAATTCTCAAAATGTGCTGGTTGTACACGTCAGACAAATTAATCAATGTGGCATTAAGACTGGCAACCAGAGTACTTGTCACGGCATAACCGTCCTGCCCAGTTACTGCAGCAGCAAACTCAGTTGTCTGAATAGCAATAATCTCTTCCCACACCTTTTTAAATTTAACGTCTGCAATATGAGACATCAACTGAAGTGATGTAGCTTGCAGGCCGGTAGTTGTTGCATAATTAGCCATGGTATTTTATCTCCTATTAGTAAGATGCCAAGGTTGCTGAAACCCAGTTGGCATCGGCAATTGTATTTGCAAGGATACAGACGTAGACATTTGTGGAATCCCATCGGAATTCACCCTTGAGTCCAACAGTTCCATCAACACCAGCTACTTTAGTTCCAAGGGTCACGTCATCAAATGCACCATTAGCCATACTCTCTATACAGGCAATTAGATCACCGGCAACTCCAGCAGTTAGGGCTGTCACAAGAACTGTGTCTCCTGTCCCATCGGCAAGACTCACGAGAGCACGAGGGGTCAAGGCTGCAAGGGCTGTAACAGCATCGGCCTGTGCACAGTCTCCACCACCGGCAAGGTTTCCACCCCATGAAGATTGGGCTCCTGATTCGGCAGTGACTTTTCCGTCACCTACCGTACCCGGAATGATCCATGAAATTACAACTGTAGTTGCATCAGCAACGGCTGTTACTTCGGCAGAACTATCACCGTTAATTGCAGCTGCAAGGGCTGTACAGAAGTCAGCAATGTCACAATCCACACCGGCAGTCTCAGTTCCGAGAGTCACGGCATCAAATGAGCCGACTGTCAGAGTGTGAGTTGTGGTAATGGCATCACCAGCTACACCACCAATTATGGCTGTAAAAAGCACTTCGTCATCTGTGGTACCGTTTGTCGTGGCTATTACTGTAGCCTCTTCACCGGCTCCACCAGTTCCATAGTGGGCAAGGACAAGAGCCCCAAGCTCAACGGCTGTGGCATCGGCTCCATTTTCAAACAGGTCAGCACCAAAGTATGAGTCACCCATGGTTTCGGTAGATGCAACGTTTCCAGCAACACCGGAAATTTTCTGGGTAAATGTGACTGTGCTCACGTTATCTGATACTGCAACAGCAGAAGCAGATCCGTCAGCATTATAATTCAATTCAATTCGGTCAACGATTTGAGCAATCGTGGTCAGACCATTCGTATCGATTTCAACATCTGATCCACCAATTCCATCACCAGTAGGATCAAATTCGTAGGTCCGTGTTCCGATTGTGAAGATCTCTCCGTCTGCTGGTAGATCACCAATGGTCAGAATTGCAACGGCACGGGCTGCTGTGGCAGCATCTTCCATGTCAATGATTGTTGCAGAACCGGCTGTTCCGTCACCCTTTAGGGTAGTGGTTGTACCGGCTACGACCAGTGTGGAACCATGTAAGTCAATGCCCATGGTCAGAAGACCCTGTGATTTGACTGTATGGGTGGTTGCCTCATTAATATCAATGGCAACGTCACCAGCTATATCAACGGCATCTTTGGCATCAGCTTCATATACACGGCTGTTAATCGTTACGGTTTCAGCATCCAGAGCAACACCGGCTTGAGTCAGGGTGGCTGTGGATTTTGTCATGTCTCCTGATATGTCAATAGCCACGGCACCGGCTTGCCCAAGGGCACCAGATCCGGTGAATTCAAGAATCTCCCCACCGATTGTAACGTATTCACCCTCAATAACATCACCTGATATATCAAGCTCTGCTGCTGAGGCCACGGCATTAACGGGGGTTTTTGTTTTGGCCTGAAGGACATCGAAATTTCCTGTTGCATCTGATCCATCGGTGCCACTGTCGATTACCTTTGTTCCGTCTGCAGCTAATACGTCACCAGTGAGGTCTCCTTCGACATCACCATCGATGTCTCCAGTTATTCCACCCGTGACAGGGGCACTGATTGATCCTACGTTGCCATCAGTCATTCCCCATAGGGCAAACATTCGTTCTACTGTGACCCGGATTTGGCTATTCTGGATCTGAGTCAGTAAGTCTGCAAAAAGTCCCATGTAGAGTACTCCTATGTATTTAAAAGGTTAAAGGGGAGCACACGTAGTACTCCCCTTATAGATAACATTTAGTTGGCAAAGTTATCGGGATGAGGCAATGTCGGGCCTAACAGCTGATAAAAGGTACCATCAGTTGCCAGATCAGATTCGGCCTGACCCAGATTTCCAGCTGCACCTTCATCGTTATTGGCCCATAAAATGGCACCAACTCCAACATACAGACTGGTATCAAACTTCGGAAATTTCAGTGAGGCAGTTCCAACTGATGCTTGTACACCAGCTTGCCATGTGGATAGAACACCAGTGGCTAAGGCCAGTACGAGATAGTACAGATCATAATCGTCTGCAACTTCCATATCAGGGCCGTCACCAGTCAGCTGGTCGGTAACAACCAGAACAGTGTCAGCCGGCAGAGCCGGTATGAACACACCGTTAACCATGGCCGAGGCTGTGCCGGTAGATTGGATATCGTTATCGTCACCATCATTATAATTAATAATGGCCTGAGTTGCATTATTGTTGCAGGAGAGATAGCCGGCCAATTCTTTCATGGCTCGTTTATCAAATCTTTTCCCCCATACACTCAAATCAGCATAGGTTCTATCTTCAACTTTAGTTGTAATCGTCATTGTTTATATCTCCTTAAAATTTAAAATTAGTTAGCAAAATTGTCAGGGTGAGGTAGAACGGGCTGCAGTAACTGATATGGTGTGTCCATAGCATTCACGTCTGTCGTACCAAATACCACGGTTGTGGCATTAATGGAAAACAGAGTAATGGGGGCATATGTGCTGGCATCCCATTTCGGAATTTTAATGGCTGTGGCAATGGATGCATCCAGAACCTGAGCAGAAGCAGCAAGAATCTGTAGCAAGCCAGTCGAACGGGCAAGCAGCATGATCCACTGACTGTAGGTTGTAGCCAGAGTCACACCCCTCATGTCACCAGTAACGATGGTGGCAGCAGTGGTCTCAGACCAATCAGCATCATCCTCTACCGTCAGGGCAGGGATATAAACACCGTCAATCATAATGGGTTTTGTGCCGGTGGTGGTGGGGTCTTGACTGGCAAGAGCACCAGCTTGAGACACACCAAGATTGCAGGAACTTAAATAGCCAGCAAGCTCTTTGACGGCACGTTGTGAAAACCGTTTGCCCCATGCAGATAGATCGGCATAGGTACGGCCTTCAACTTTAGTTGTAACTGTCATAATACTTTTCTCCTCTCAAGAGATTTATTGGGCAGGAATGCCCGTAGTCGTTACATGAAAGTAACGTGTTATTTAGAGGGAATCTGAATTACGTGATTCCCTGAAGGATCTAAAGTGGTAGGAATTTGAACGGCATTTGCCCCAGAGCCAGACAATTTAGGCTGGTCATTTGGGCCAGAACCGATCATAATATTAAATAGGATTTTATCCCCGTGGTCTCCAAGGTGTTCTTCAACTTTGAGTTTGGGAAGACTGAATTCCCAGATTTTCGATAGGATTTTGAATTCGAAAGCAAACTTGTCGGCATGCTTCATTCGGGATCGTTTGATCTTGTGATAGAGGTCAACCATTTCTTTGACCACATCAAATTGGAAGTCTTCTCGTAGGATGGTAATTAGACGTTCTTTGTCTTTTGAATTAGGCTTCTTAGCCACGGTCTTAGCCATGGTTCCCCCTTATGGTGTCCAAGGCCCAACTAATTCAACGAGCCTTAATATAAATAGCAGTAGTTCCATTTTCCACCGTTATCCGTTTTGTCTCTTTAATTCTGGCATTTTAATAATTACTTTACTGGTGTACTTTTATGGATAGCCCAGTATTAGCAGGCCCTGCATATGTAAGCTCGAACCGTTCTATTCTTTAAGTGTCATGCCCACACTGCATTGCCTCTTCCCAGTAGGCTTCTCAAGATAGGATGTCCACCCCACTATTTTATGAGGGGTGGACGGCCCGGCAAGCCGTAGCAGTACCGGGGATGATATCTTGTTCATCTATATGTTGATTTATTCGTAGGCATCAACCAGCCCCCACTTCATGGCCTTTTCTGTATTGAACCATGTAGTGGCTTTTTCTTTGGCCTGCCATTCTTTCAAGGACAGGTTGGAGTTTCGTACCAGATAACCGAGGTACTTGTCCTGCAGGGTGACCATTAGTTCGTTCTGGCTTCTGATATCAGATGCCGACTCACGTCCCGGCCACTTCCAGAGGGCAGCTTCATGAACCATAAAGATGGTTCCCGGTGAAGCAAATCGAGGCTCAGTTACGGCAAAAACCGGAACGGCTGCCGAGGCAACAATACCAGCACCGTGACCCTCTATGATCAGGCCCTTTTTCTGGAACTTGTTAATAAGATCGGACAGAGCCAAGCCGGTGAATGCATCACCACCCGGGCTATTGATCGTAAGATTAACCTTTCGAACTTCTGTCATATTGAGTAAGAATTTAAAATCGTTGTCCATCCGGGTGTAGTCGGATACGGAGATACCGGAGTACAGCTTCATGAAGCAGATGCCGTCCGGGGCATTCCGGTTAATCGATGATATCTGAGATAGTGACATGAACGGTGAACCATCTTGGCCCATCGGGGGAAGATAGCTGCCGTCTGACACATCAATGTCAACCGGGGTATCCGATTGTACATTAAGTTCGATCTGATGGGCAACTGGGGTGTCCACGGTCTGT
>Ga0114925_10000243_pt1 | contig 22423 bp, 17 predicted proteins | sample SumtaG_2_FD_87287 | JGI IMG/M metagenome (GOLD analysis project Ga0114925, IMG submission 87287) | Deep subsurface microbial communities from Indian Ocean to uncover new lineages of life (NeLLi) - Sumatra_00607 metaG | ecosystem: Environmental > Aquatic > Marine > Oceanic > Sediment | place... | reverse complement strand
GTTGACGGCTTTGAGTGCATCCGGACCGAACTGGGACCGCCGGACGCCAGCGGCCGCCGCCGGCCCGTGCCAATGGAAGGATCCGAATTCGTTATCCCTTGCGATGCGGTTATTCCGGCCATCGGCCAGAAAATCGACGATTCCTGGGCGCATCAAGCGCCTGAAATGAAATGGACATCGCGCAAAACCCTGGCGGTCAATCCTCATACCTTACAAACAGATATTCCGTACGTCTTTGCCGGCGGAGATGCGGTGACCGGTCCGGCAACGGTGATTGAAGCGGTGGCCGCCGGCCACAAAGCCGTGGAATCGATTCATCGCTTCATCAATGGCGAGGATATGGATCGCTATGCCGAAGAGGTGGCCGAACAGGAACAGCCGGGCCAGGATTGGCAGGAAATTCCTGAAGGGATCGCCCTGGAAGCACGGAAACATCCGGAAGAGCTGGGCGCGGAAACATCTGCCGCCTCTTTTGAGGAGGTGGAGCTTGGTTTTTCAGAAACCGCGGCCCAACAGGAAGCTGACCGCTATATCAACTGCGGTCTTTGCTGTGAATGCATGGAGTGCGTCCGGGTCTGTGAAGCCAAGGCAATAGATCACGAAATGGAGGCGGAGGAGATTGAAGTCAAGGCCGGCAGTATTATCCTTGCCACCGGATACGACGTCATGGACCCCACCCCGATGAAGCAGTTCGGTTATGGAAAATACCCGAACGTTTTCACCGCCCTCGAATTCGAGCGCCTCAGCAACGCCACCGGGCCCACCGGCGGTGAAATTCGGATCAGAGATGAAAACAATGAACTGACTCGAACACCGGAAAGCATAGCCATCCTTCACTGCATCGGCAGCCGGGACCACAACTATCACGAATACTGTTCGCGGGTGTGCTGCATGTACGCCCTCAAATACGCGCATCTCATCCATGAAAAGGTCGGCCATAACGCCAAGATTTACAACTTTTACATTGACATGCGCTGCTTTGGTAAAGGGTACGAGGAGTTTTACAAAAGATGTCAGGAAGAAGGGGCCAATTTTATCAGGGGTAAAGTGGCCGAAATTACCGATCGGGCCAAGACACCGGAAGAGGAGGGCCGGCTGATCGCGATTGCCGAAGACACGCTCTTGGGACGACGTATCCGTGTACCGGTGGACATGGTAATTTTATGCACCGCCATGGAAGCCCGAAAAGAAGCCAATAAAGTGGGAAGGATCTTCGGGGTCAACCTGGGCGCAGACGGATTTTTCCTGGAAGAGCACCCCAAACTAGGGCCGCTGGACACCGCCACGGACGGGGTATTCCTGGCAGGGGCCTGCCAGGGGCCCAAGGACATCCCGGATACCGTGGCCCAGGCGTCCGGAGCGGCCGTCAAAGCCCTCGCCCTGGCCACACTGGGAAAGGTGTCCATTGCGCCCATCATATCGTGGATCGACCCCGAGGTGTGTGCCGGATGCCAGACGTGTATCGGGCTCTGTCCCTACACGGCCATAGAATTTAACCCGAGGCGCGGCATTTCAGTGGTGAACGAGGCGCTGTGCAAAGGGTGCGGCAGCTGTGCGGGATTCTGCCCCAGCGGTGCCGCCCAGGTAAAACATTTCAAAGAGAAGCAGGTGTTTGCGGAACTCGACGGAATACTTGACGCTTTAAACGCAATCGGAATGTAAATTATAAAATCGTTCAACGATTGTATTAACGGAGGAAATTATGGGAGACTTTGAACCGACGATCATCGCTTTTGTGTGCAACTGGTGCACGTACACTGCCGCGGATCTGGCCGGAACTGCAAGATTGTCATATCCAAAGAACATACGAATGATCCGAGTCATGTGCACCGGCATGGTTGACCCCAAATATGTAATCAAAGCGCTTCTTGAAGGCGCCGATGCGGTTCTCATCAGTGGATGTAATCCCGGAGACTGCCACTACATTAATGGAAATTTCAAAGCACGGCGGCGGATCAAACTCCTCAAAGAAATCCTCCCCCGGTTCGGCTTTGAAGATGAACGGCTCAGGTTGACCTGGATCGGGGCCAGCGACGGAATCCTGTTTGCCGAGACCATTCAGAAAATGGTTTCACAAATTAAAAACCTGGGCCCCACTGAAGCCAAAAAAGCAATGGTGATCTGATTTTAGGTATCAGGTATGAGGTATCGGTCATTGGTTATCGAATTTCCAGCACCCAATACCCAGTACCCAATACCCAGGCCCAATACCCAGTACCCAATAAATCAATTGGAGGAGACTGATGGCAAAAACGGTAAAAATCAACGTAAAAGACGGGGACCTTTTAGCATCCATACAGGAGTGTTTACAATCGATACTCCGGTTGGAGGATATCAGCGCTGTCCTGGTCCCTCAGCATCTCCCCATGAAGAATGTTGTGATGCCAACCCTTGTGACCGATCCGGATCAGCTTGACGGCGTCGATCCCCTGGCTCCGGTCTTTCCGATGACCTCGGCCAAACTGGTGTCCAGGCTGACCCGTAGGCCCATGGGCGGCAAAGTGGTTGCAGTCATGCGATCGTGTGAACTGCGCGCGTTCATAGAGCTGGTAAAGCTCAAACAGGGCGGCATGGATGAACTGGTGGTATTGGGGATTGACTGCATGGGGACATACAGGACAGACGATTACCTCGGTATTGTGGGTGATAACGGAAAGGACACGACGGTTAAGTTTTACAAAAATGTCCTTTCAGGCGGCGCAACAGCCCTTGACGGAATCGACCTGACTTCGACCTGCAAGGCCTGTGAACATCCCGTCTCCACGAGTGCCGACATCAACATCGGGCTTTTCGGAGTGGATACAAACGACCATCTATTGGTCCAGGCCCAGACGCCGGAAGGAGAAGATCTGTTAAACAGCCTCGACCTTCCCGGGGCGGATGAACCTCCGGGTCGTAAAGATGCCATCGCGACGCTGGTGTCGGAGCGAACCGCCTTTCGTGACAAAATGTTTGAAGAGACCGCCGAAAAGACCAACAGCCTCGACAAGCTGACACAATACCTCGCCAGCTGCATCAACTGTTATAACTGCAGAGTGGCCTGCCCGGTCTGCTATTGCAAGGAATGTGTCTTTGTCACTGATGTTTTTAACCATGAACCTTCACAGTACCTGCGATGGGCAAACCGAAAAGGAATTTTAAAGATGCCCACGGATACTGTTTTTTACCACATTACCCGTCTTGCCCACATGAGCACCGCATGTATCGGATGCGGTCAGTGTTCCAATACCTGTCCCAATGATATCCCGGTGATGGAGCTGTTTAGAACCGTTTCATACGGCACACAGAAAGCATTTGAATACGAAGCCGGCAGAAGTATTGAGGATGAACCGCCGTTGTCGGTTTTCCGTGAAGACGAGCTCACCGATATCATAGGAATCGGATAAGAACTTTGACAGGATTAACTGGATATCTGTCAAGATGTCTTATAAGTGACTAAAGTTGATGAACTCGTAAAAAGTCATTTTGTGAGCGACATTGGCAGAATACATTAACTTTAGACACTTTAGATCACTTTAGGCACTTTAGATCACTTTAGGCACTTTAGATCACTTTAGGCACTTCAAAACTTCGTTTGAGGAAGGTTTGGTTATGAAGAAAAAAGTCGGTAAAGCACTGGTGGTGGGGGCCGGAATCAGCGGTATTCGATCGGCTCTTGATCTGGCGGAATTCGGTTATGGTGTAACCCTCATCGACCGGTCACCGCATATCGGAGGGATTTTAAGCCAGCTCGATTATCAGTTTCCCACGGATCGTTGCGGCATGTGCAAAATGCTCCCCCTCGTGGATCGGGACGCGTCATCCCAATATTGCCTGCGCAAAGGTCTTTTCCACGAAAACATCGACATCCGCCTCTCCACGGAATTGGGTTCAGTAGAAGGAGAGCCGGGCAATTTCAAGGTATCGCTACGTCAGAAGCCGAGCCTGGTAGACCCGGACCTGTGTATCGGTTGCGGAGAATGCGTGAAAGTCTGTCCGGTGGAGGTGCCGGACGCCTTTAACGCGGGCCTGACGAACCGGAAGGCCATTTATCTCCCTGTTCCCCACAATATTCCCAACACATACGTCATCGATATGATCGCCTGTACCCGGTGTGGAGAGTGTGAACCCGTGTGTCCCACGGACGCCATCAAGGTATCAGAGCAGATCCGGAAGGATTTTCGCATCCTGGTTGTGGACGACGAACTGATCGTCCGCGACTCCATCAAGGACTGGCTGGAAGATGAAGGTTTTGCCGTCGACACCGCGGAATCCGGTCCAATGGCCCTCGATCTTTTGTCAAAACAGGCCTATCATCTCATGCTCACGGACATCAAAATGCCGGGGATGGACGGCGTGGAGGTCCTGGAAAAGGCCAAACAGGATTATCCCGATCTTTGCGTGGTCATGATGACGGCTTACGCAACCGTGGAGACCGCCGTAGAGGCCATGAAGATCGGGGCGCTCGATTATCTCCTCAAACCCTTTGATCTCGACACCCTGGTTCCCATGGTGGTTCGAATATACCGGGACATTGAACTGACCAGAGAACCCCGGATGGAGGTCGGTGCCATTGTTTTGTGCGGCGGCACGGACTATTTCGATCCGGCAAGCGGTATCAACACTTATGGCTACGGTCATTACCCGAATGTGGTAACGAGCCTTGAATTTGAAAGGATCTTGAGCGGAACCGGTCCGAACCCGGGTCGCCTGGTGCGGCCTTCTGACGGCAAACCGATAAAAAAAGTGGCCTGGTTCCAGTGTGTAGGATCCAGAGATGTTCAGATTGAAGCCGACTTCTGCTCCTCCATCTGCTGCATGCACGCCATAAAGGAGTCCCTTGTCGCCAAAGAAAAAACCGATGGGGACCTGGAAGCCGCCATCTATTACATGGATATGCGAACATTTGGGAAGTCTTTCCAGCGCTACCGTGACCGGGCGGCAACCGAACACGGGGTTCGGTTTGAAAGGGGACGAATCCACTCCGTGGCCGAAGACGTTTCGAGCCGCGATCTTATTGTCAACCATGTAGACAACACCGGCGCCCAGAAGGAAGAGGCCTTTGACATGGTCGTACTTTCAGTGGGTCAAAAACCCGCGTCAGGAGCGGCAGCCCTGGCGGAGATGGTCGACATTCCGCTCAACCCGTGGGGGTTTGGTGAGACCCGGCCGTTTTCATTAACACAGACAGATCAGGAAGGAATTGTGTTGGGAGGATCCTTTTCCGGTCTTAAGGACATCAGCGAATCGGTCATCCAGGCTTCGGCTGCTGCGCTTTCAGCATCCCGCGTCATTCACAACGCCGGCGGCAGCCTGGCCCCTGAAGTCTCATCCACGCCGCCGCCAGCCGAAATCCTGATGGAATCTCCCAGAGTGATGGTGGCTGTCTGCACCTGCGGCGATGATCTTTCAAAGCTTTTGGATCAGGAACAACTTGCCCGAACCCTTGAAACAGATCCGGCAGTGGATCAGGTTCTCTTTCTTGAACAGACCTGTACCGCAACCGGATGGGAAAACTTGATTGACCTCGCGGAAAAACAGAAGCCGAACCGGATACTGATCGGGGCCTGCCTGCCCTATGTCTACGCTCGAAAAATCAGGGAACTGGGGCAACGTCTGGGACTTGACCCCGCCCTCATAGAAGTCGTCGATATAAAGCTGGGGGCTCAACGCCCGGGGCTTCAAACCGAATCCCCGTCCGATGATGTTAAATCGGCGTTTAACAATGAAATATCGGCCATTATGGCAATGGGTCTTGCCAAGGTTAAATGGACCGACCCGGCGTCGGCGCCCAAGGTAAAAATTCATCAGAACGCCTTGGTGATCGGTGGTGGAATTGCTGGAATGACTTCAGCCCTTGCCGTCGCGGACCATGGTTTTCAGGTCGATCTGGTGGAGCAGGAAGAGATGTTGGGCGGTAATCTCAACTGGTTGAAAAAGACCCTGGAAGGGAACGATACCGGCACGATCCTTGAAGAAATATTGCAGAAGGTGGAAAAACATCCCTTAATCAAGGTTCACCTTCAAAGCCGGGTGCTCAGTTCATATGGCCAGGTGGGGCGTTTTAATACAACGATTGAAACCGAAGAGGAAGGCGCCTTTACACTGGAACACGGCGTGACCATCCTGGCCACCGGAGGAACCGAAGCCGAAACAACCGCATACGGTTACGGTTCCAGCGAGGCCATTGTAACGCAAAAGGATCTGGAACAAAAATTAGATGACAACACCTTAAACCCGGAGCAACTCAAAAATGTGGTAATGATTCAGTGTGTCGACTCCAGAGAGGAACCCAGAAATTACTGCAGCCGGATATGCTGTGCGTCATCTTTAAAAAAGGCGCTCTACCTCAAGGAGAAAAATCCTGATATCGCCGTTTATATTCTATACCGGGACATCATGACCTACGGGTTTACCGAATCCTATTACACCGAGGCCCGAAAGGCGGGCGTGATTTTCATACCGTATGACCTGGCTGAAAAACCCGAAGTGTCTACTGCCAACGGGACTGTCCGGGTAACCGCCTTTGAACCGTTCTTAGGGAGAAAGGTTCAGATCGATGCCGATCTGGTCGTTCTTGCGACCGGGGTCGTCCCTACCCTTCCCGCGGATCTTGCGGCAGCCTTTGGGGCCAATCTGGACAAGGACAATTTCTTTGAAGAGGCAGATTCGAAATGGAGACCTGTGGATTCTCTCAAAGAAGGTGTCTTTGCCTGTGGTCTGGCGCATTCCCCCAGCAGCTTGAAGGAATCGATCGCCACCGCCGAAGCCGCGTCCCAGCGGGCTTTGAGAATACTGGCCCATGAACAGATGCCCACCGGGAAAGTGGTGGCCGATATCCGTTACAGCCTGTGCTGCCAGTGCGAAAAGTGCATCGAGACCTGTCCCTATGGCGCCCGATTCTTCGACCTCGACCTGGATCGGGTAATGGTCAACGCCGCCATGTGCCAGGGCTGCGGATCATGTGCCACGGTATGCGCAAACAGCGCTTCGATCCTGTCAGGATATACGGATCAACAGATGTTCGATGTCATCGACTCGGCATTTGAAGGAACGATGTAGTAATTTATGATTTATGATTTGCAATTTATGATTGACGATTTCAGTTTTCAATCAACAACCATCAATCTTCAATTTCAATGGGGGATTTCAGATGAACCAATTGGAAAACATTGAAACACAAGAGGGTGTCGAATCCGCTCCGGAACCTGTAATCGATCCGCTGGCTCCGATTCGGAACAAGGTAAGCGCCTGCATTCAATGCGGCACCTGTACCGGTTCCTGCCCCAATGCCTTTGCCATGGATCTCACTCCGCGCCAACTCTGGTACAACGTTCTCAGGGGAGAAAAAGAAACCATCTTTCACAGTAAAACCTTTTCCCTCTGTTCGGTCTGTTATTACTGCACCTTACGATGTCCCAGGGGGCTCCCCCTTACCGAGGCGATGAGTTCACTCAAGCAGATATCTGTTAAAGAAAATCCTGCGTTATATAAAATGAGCATTCGATTTTATCAGAACTTCTTGGAGAGTGTTCGCCGCCATGGCCGTGTCAGGGAGATGGAGTTTATGACCCTTTTCTTTCTTTCCATGAAGAACCCTTTCCTTCCCTTGAAGTTTACCCCGCTGGGAATGAGATTGATGGCCAAGGGGAAGGTCTCTCCGGGGATCCCTTCAAAAGGTCGCGGTGCATTTGAGGCGCTCTTTCGCAAGGTTGAGGAGCTGGAGAGCGCGTGATGGATGTTAAAAAGAGATGCTTCATTATAAAATTCGAGTATTTTGTGGGAGAACTTTTATCCTCGCCACCCAGGCACCAAGACACAAAGAAAAGTCATAATAAAATATTTCCTTTGAGCCTTTGTGTCTTTGTGGCAAATAATTATTAGTTCTGGCGAGTTCAGTTTGGGACTGCGGAGGGTGAATATGAAATATCTATATTATCCAGGATGTTCACTTGAGGGAACGGCCCGTGAATACAACTTCTCCACGCAAGCCTTTATGCAGGAAGTTGGGGCGGATCTTTTGGAGCTTAAGGACTGGACCTGCTGCGGCGCCAGCGCCGCCGAAGCCATCAGTCCACTGCTTTCCCTGGCGCTGCCGGCTTGCGTTCTGGCCATGGCTGAAGCGATGGACGGCGCGGAAGATATTCTTGTTCCGTGCAGTGCGTGTTACTTGAATCTGAAAAAGGTTGAAGATAAGAGTCGGGAAGATCCGGAACTTCTGGAAAAAATCAACACTGTATTAAAAGAAGAAAACCTAAACCTGCGCGGTCGGATGCGGGTCAGGCACCTTCTTGATGTGCTGTCCCGGGATGTGGGCCCTGAAAAAATCTTTGCCCGTTTGAAAAAGCCCCTTGTCGGTTTGAGTATAGCGCCTTACTATGGATGCCAGGCCCTCCGCCCGTACGCTGTTTTTGACGACCCGGAAACACCCACCTCCATGGAGCCGATTATTAACGCCACAGGAGCGACGATTCACGACTGGGATATGGGGGGAAAGTGTTGCGGCGCGGCCCACATGACCACCAAGCAGGATGTGGCCCTGGAGCTTGTTGTCGAGATATTAAAGGAGGCCAAAGGCGCGGACGCCATTGTCACCGTATGTCCCATGTGTCAGATGAACCTGGAAGCGTATCAGAAAAAAATTAACGGAATGGTAAATGAAGACCTGAGCATGACGATTCTCTATCTTCCCCAACTTTTGGGCCTGGCCATCGGTCTGTCTGAACAGGACCTGCACCTGAAAGATAATCTGGCCGTCACCGACGATTTTCGAAAAAAGCTGCAACAATAATGGATCCGTGTGAGATCTTTGAAAAATGTTCAATGGGGCGTTTTTCAAAGGTCTCAGTGTTTATCGGAATTCCGCTCGCCCTTACGAAGTAGATTCTGATATATCGTCGACCAGATCGGCGATCGTAATCGCGTCCAGTTTTTCGAACATTGCCCGGGTCGCCGCCTGCCAGGCCAAACGAACTCGACAATCTTCCGACATTCGACAATTTTCCGGCAGGCTGATGCATTTCACCAGATCGACCTGGCCTTCAAACAGCCTTACAATCTCCCCCATGGTTACTTCATGAGACCCTTTCGCCAGCATATGCCCGCCTTTGGGCCCTCTCACGCTTTTTACCAGTTTTGCCCTTTGTAAGGGGCGAATGAGCTGTTCCAGGTATTTGACCGAAATATCCTGGCGTTTGGAAATCTCTCCGATCGATATGGGCTCGCGCTCATGATGCCGGGCCAGGTCCACCAGCATTCTTATCCCGTATCTGCTTTTCGTCGACAGTTTCATTTAGCTAATGTTAAACCGGTTTGCTCTCATCAAAATTGTTTTTATCCTGCACCGGATCATTATGCGGCAATCGGATGATAAACCTCGAACCTTTGCCCTCTTCCGACTCAACATGAATTTCACCCTTGTGGTCATCAATTACTTTTTTACTGATCATTAAGCCGAGGCCGGTCCCTTTTGTCCCTTTGGTGCTGAAAAAGCGTTGGAATATTTTATCGACGGTCTCTTTGTCCATCCCACATCCATTATCAACAATCTGATACTCAACACCCCAGCCGTCAATCTTTTTGGATTGCAGGATAACCTCTCCGCTTCGATCCGGAGGTTCGATGATCATACACGCATCCATGGCATTGGTCACCAGATTCAGAAGGCAGGTATGAAGCGCGTCCGGGTCAAAGCAGATATCATGAAGATTCTCATCCAGATCTGTTTTAAGGTCTATCCCCAATTCTTTGGCTCTTGACTCCATTAAGTTAAAAATATCTTCAAGAAGACCATTGGGGTTGCATACCCGGCATTGAAGCTCCCGCTCTCTGGCATAATTCAGCATATCCAAAGTCAGTTTGCTGATTTTATCGACGTTCCGCTGAACCATCTCCCAACCGTTTATCAGGTAGGTTTTGTTATCGAGCATAATTCCCTTCTCCAAAACAAAAATACCCCCCTTGAGACCCCCGGCGATATTCTTGATGGCATGGGAAAGTCCCGCTACTGTTTCGCCGACGGCGGCAAGTTTTTCACTTTGAACCAGTTGCCGGGTTTTCTCCTGGACCAGCCGCTCAAGGTCCTCGGTATATTCCTTGAGTTTCATCTTCATGGAGATTCTTTCCCGCGCCCTTTTCAGGGCAACCTCAAGGGCTTCGTCATTAATCGGCTTGGTAATAAAATCAGCCGCATCATACTGCAGACTCTTTATGGTCAAATCAATATCCCCGTGACCTGTAATCATGATAACTTCCGTGTCAGGATTCTCCGCTTTAATTTTTTTCAGCAGTTCAATGCCGTCCATGCCGGGCATCTTAATATCTGTCAGAACGATGGACGGTTGGTGTTCTTTGAAAATCTCCAGAGCTTCCTCACCGCTTTCCGCGGTGCTCACTGCGTAACCGCCATCCATCAAATATATGCCGAGGACCTTCCGAATACCCTCTTCATCGTCCACGAGCAAAATTTTTTCCGTCATTATCACGCCTCGTTTAGCAGCGGGAATTGAATAACAAACTCTGAACCTTCATTTTCACGGCTGCTGACCGTTATGGTCCCATTATAATCCTGAACAATACCGTAACTGATGGAAAGGCCCAACCCCGTGCCCTTCCCCACGGTTTTGGTCGTAAAAAAGGGTTCGAAAATTCGATCGCGCACGTGATCGGGAATACCCGAGCCGTTATCCATAACCGCAATCGTAACTTTTCCTTCCTGAATACTTGTTTTCAGGTATATCCTCTTGGGTTCTTCCGCAGAGGCCTCCTTCTCCCACTTTTCCTCGATGGCATCCCTGGCATTGATCAGAAGGTTGACAAAGATCTGTTCCAGGCGGTTGGCATCGGCCAGGACTGCCGGCAGTTTCGGATCTAGATTTTTTACAACCTCGATGTTTCTCAGTTTCAATTGCTGGGAGAACATATCCAGTGCTTTGACGAGTGCCTCGTTGACATCGACCCTGCCCTTCCTTACTTCGGATTTTCGACCGAACTCTCGCAGATGGCTGATGATCCTGGACGCGCGGTCCACATGACTGTCGATCTCTTCCGCCATGGTCTTCAGTATCTCTTCCTTAATTTTCTGAGAGTTGCTGACTTTCTTTATTAAAAAGCTGCTGGCTGTTTTGATGACGGTTAAGGGCTGATTCAACTCATGGGCGATACCGGTCGCCATCTCTCCGAGGGTGGCCATCTTGCCGGCCTGAATCAGCTGCTGTTCCGCCATTAATCGGTTTGTAATATCGCTGGCAGTGACCAGTAGCGCCTCCTGCCCCATATATTCAGAAGGTGAAATGCGGATATCGACAAAAATGGCTCTGCCGTCTTTGGTAACCTGTCGCGTCTGGTTTATGATGTCCGACTGCTTTATATCTTTTAGATAATGGTCTCGTTCATTCTCATCAAAAAAATCGAGGAAAGACGTCTTTACGATATTTCCTTTTTCGAATCCGTAAACAGCGGTTACACTGTTGTTGCAGTCCAGTATTTCCAAATTTTCAGCGTCCAGGACAAAGACCGGTTCCGGTATATTGTTAAATATGCTCCGGTATTTTGCTTCTGATTTCCGTATCTCCTCTTCCAGAAGCTTCCGTATTGTAATGTCAATATTCATCTCCATGACCGCGGCAATTTCGCCGCCGGCGTCTCTGATGGGTGAGGTTTGGACCAGCCAATGAGATTCCGTGCCGTCTTTTTTAATTCCAGCCTCCTCACTGTAATGGGATTCGCCGTCTTCAAAGGTTTTCAACACCGGGCATATCTCACATCTTTCCGTTCGGCCTTTGTACACTTTATAGCAATAATCACCGGGCTGAGGATCGAAATTTTTAATGAATTCCTGATTGTACCGGAGCAACCTCAGATCCCGATCATGAACGGTGATATAGCAGGGAACCTGTTCAAAAAGCTGCTGATATTCATTCTTCTGTATATTCAGCTTCTTCTGTTTTTCTCTGATTCTTTGCCCCATCTGATCGATGGCAAAAGCCAGGTGACCGATTTCGTCATCCCACACCGTATCCATGGTATAGTCATACTTTCCCTGCCCGATCAGGCGCGTCCAGTTAATCAGTCTGTTGATCGGACGAGTGACAAATATCAATAGAAAGACGCCGATGATGGTGGCTGAGGCAAGGAAAACAATAATGGCCAGCAGAATAATCCGTCTTTCATAGGAGGATATCGCCCTGTCCGTCTTTTCCAGAGAGATCACGACGTCCAGCAAGCCCAACACTTTTTTATCTTCAGGATGAAAGTGGCAGCTGTTCGAAGAGCAACCCGGTTCATTGTAAATGGGGCTGATAATTCCCAATTGTCTGTAGCCTTTGGGGGAATCAAATATTCGCGTTCTTTCCATGATGTCGAGCGATTTTTGGGGCGGTTCGGTTCTGTGGCAGATATAACAGGCGTCATCCTTGATGTTTGTCGTCAAATCGATTTCTTTAGTAACATTCGAGAACTGTATCTCCCCCTGCTTATTGTAGATTCTGATATTCTCGATTTCTTCATGTCGTCCGATATTGTTGATAATCTCGTTAATATCTTCTCTGGAGTTCAGCTTCATGGCATAATGGGTACCCAGTTTAATGGTGTCCGCCAGCCTGTTGACCTCCGCTATGGTCTTGGTGAATGTATTTTCCTTTTGATAGTTAATATTAAAATACGCCCATATGGATATACTCACGAACAACACCAGCCCGACAGATAATGTTAGTCGAACCGTAAGGGTATTAAAAACTTTCTGAATCTGTTTAAACATGATTTTTCTCGTCCGCTGATTCTATTTTAAAAATATGAACCCGTCCGAAAAAATATTGAAATTTAGACAAGTTATCCATTACCGGGAAGTTTTATAGTGAACACCGCTCCTTTGTCAAGCTCACTTTCCACCTCAATGCTGCCTTTGTGCCGATCGATGATGCCGTATACAACGGAAAGTCCGAGCCCCAACCCTTTACCCTCCATTTTTGTACTGAAAAAAGGATCAAAAATCCGGGTCAGGTTTTCTTTAGCGATACCGAAACCGGTATCAGCCACTTTTATTTCAGCCAATCCGCTTTCAGAATTAAAAGAACTTTCAATGGTCAGGATCCCGCCCTCCGGCATGGCGTCAGCTGCATTTAATATCAGGTTGAGTATGCTTTGCTGGAGTTGATTGAAGTCACCCATGACTTTGGGAATATCAGCAGATAGATCGGTTTTGATTTGAATATTCTGAAGGGTGAGTTTGTGGTCGCTGAGCAGTATACATTTTTCTATGAGATCATTGATATCGACGTCGCTGAATTCCAATCTGGATTTTCGGGAAAACGCGAGCAGGTTAGAGACAATTTCCGAGCATCGACCGACTTCACTTCCCATAAGCTTAAGATATTCCTGAAATTTTTCTATCTGTTCTTCCGATAAAGAGCCCCGGCCGGTAATCTTGATCATCAGCCGGATATAATTCAGAACCCCGGTCAACGGGTTATTGATTTCATGAACCACACTGGCGGCCAGTGTGCCCAGAGATATCATTTTGTCCTGATGAAGGAGCCTGGCCTGATCCGCAAATTTCTGTTCCAGCCGCCGGACCTTCCTCAGGTCCCGAAAAAATCCCACCACCCCGATCTCTTCGGTTTCCCGGAAAAGGGCGGCGGCCGAAAACTGAACCGGAATTTCGACCCCTGTTTTGGAGATGAGGTGGGTTTCATAGAGAAGAAGCTGATTTTCCCCACCGTATTCTTCACCGTGCAATTTTTCCGCTAACGTTTCCCACTCGCCTTTTGAAAAGAGTTGAGCAAGCGAAATTTTCCCGATGACACTCTCCGCGGAATAATCGAGCATCTGTTCCATACTGTTGTTAAAAACAATGATCTTGCCTTCCCGATCACACCCGGCAATTCCGTCTATCGAGCCCTCTATAAGTTTTTCCTGATAATTTAACAACTTGGCCAGTTCGTCTGCCGTATCCATCCACCGTTCCTCGATCAGGGCGGTGTAGTCACGGAGTTCCTTACGGGTCGTGTAACGCTCTTTCGCCCGCTCCAGCGCAACCCGGAGGGCGGTGTCGTTTATCGGCTTTGTAATAAAGTCTGAAGCGTCCAGTTGAAGCGCCTGTATGGCGTATTCGATCTCCCCGTAGGCGGTGGTAACAATCACCTCTTTATCCGGATCCGTCTCTTTGATGGATTTTAAGACTTCAATCCCGTCCATGCCGGGCATGCGAATATCGGTAATGACAATCTGGGGAGAATGTTCACGAAGCAACTCGATTCCGCTTTTTCCATCCGGGGCGGTCAGCATACGATATCCAACGTCTTCCAACGTGATGGACATGACTTTGCGGATCCCCTCGTCATCGTCAATCAACAGTACTTTCCAATCCTTTATTTGATTCATAACCAGATCCTTCGGGATTGATATTTCTTAATAACAAACAGATGCCTCCTTCGATATTGGCCGAACGACCATACCTTATAATGGCGGAGGCCGAAAATCAATACAGCGCTTCGAAGACCCTCTCTATATAACAGATTCTATCAAATTTTGGGTATTGTAATCGACCTGAAACAGGTGGGGAGGATACAAATAAAAAAGGAAGGGGCGCCAAAAAGCTGAAAACAGCGAAAGAACCGCATACCGTCGCATGGATTCAATCGCCGCTGCTAATGCCGGGATCCATAATGCTTATATGATATTAGAATAAATAGTATGGTATACTCCCTCACAATTATTTCTTGCGAATATGGCACTCACCGCAGGTTATTGGACCGGTTTTCTCGTTCGCTTTGCCCAGTTTCCGATGGCAGCCCGTACAATTTTCGTGAAACGCCTTCATTAACGGCATTTTTTTATCTTCTTTCTTCAGTTTGTGGCATTCCGAACAAAACTGTTCATCTCCTTCCCAAACATTTTCCATATCGCCGTTATTATATTCATAGATGTGATGGCATTCAATACAGTCAGGATACACGTCAAAATGCTTTTCATGATTGAATACCACCGCCGGCCTCTGTTTTTTCCCAAACACGTCTTTGGATTCGAGGATGAGTTCCTCTTCTTGCGCGTGGGTCCAGCTGATTGCTGAAAAAGAGATAAAAAAGCCCATCATAACCAGCAGAATAATTGTCGTCCTTCTCATTCGTCGGTCTCCCTGTGTCTAATCTTCTTCCTCTGGCTTCATTTCGTCAGGAATGATCATCATTTCGGAAATAATGGTCTTGAAGTGCATGATCTTCAGGCCCAGTTCGTATTCTTTGTTGAGATCGTTCAACTGGTCGTAACAGTTGTGGCACGGAACAACCAGAACCTTTGCGCCGGTCTCCTTAATCTGATCAACCTTGACTTTTCCGGATATTATTCTTCTCTGTCTGAATTCGCCGCCCATGGGGATGTAACCGCCCCCGCCCCCGCAGCAGTGATTGTACTCGCGGTTGGGGGACATGTCGCGAAAATCCGTACACATGGCGTTCATGAGCCACCGTGCTTCTTCCCAGAGGCCGCCGCTTCTGGATATATTACAGGGGTCCTGGTAGGTCGCGGGCTCTGTCAGCTTCTTTTCAGGGTCGATTTTGATGCGTCCGTCTTTTATGTATTCGTAAAAGATCTGCACGCTGTGCTTGATCGGAATCGGTGGTTCGCCGCCGGGTATTCCCAACCAGTAGGGCCCTTCGAACCGAAGGGAACGATACGGGTGCCCTCACTCTGAAGTCCCGATCCATTTTACCCCCAATTTCTCAGCCGCGTCGTAGATAATTTTTACGGCGTGGGCCATGACCTTGGCGTCTCCGGCAAACATGGCGAGATTGGTCATGTCCCAGGCATCCTTGGACATGGTCCAGTTCTCTCCGGCCACGGTAAAAAGCATGGCCGCCTCGCCGATGTCCTGCGGGTAATACTTGACCTCCCGGGCGTTGAGCACATACAGCATCTCCGCCCCTTTCTTGTCGATGGGAATCTCGAGACCCTTCATCTCCTCTGCGTACTCCTCTTCCATCCACTCAACGGTCTCGGTAAATTCCTCTTCGGTGATGGCCATCTGATTGCCGAACTCCAAATGGTTCTTTGCCGCGGTGGACAGGCCTTCCGGAGCGAGTCCCTGTGAGTTGCAAATTCCCCGCACCGCCGCGATCATCACCGCAATGTCGATGCCAAACGGGCAGTACAGAGAACATCGGCGGCATCCGTTACAGTCGCCGTATGCGATGTCCGCAATCTTCTCGAGCTCTTCGCGGGTGACATCGCCGTTTTTCTTGTACAGCTTGCCGAGTGTCTCCTTGATCTTATAGGCCGGCATAAATTTCGGGTCTTTGTTGTTGGCCAGATAGAAAAAACAGCTGTCCGCACAATAGGCGCAGTTCGCGCAGATCTCCAGCCATGCCTTGAAGCGGCCTCCTTTCAAGACAGCCAGCCGTTCTTTGATAAATTTTGAATCAACAGCATTTTCTGCCATTATAAAAGCCTCCTATTACAGAGTTCTCTGAAAATGAAACAACAACATAACTTACCAGGTTTTGGCCTCTCTCCGCCGGCCCATTTCACTCCCGATATGGGCCCGTGTCAGGAAAAACAGCAGCATGTGACTCAACTTGGTAAATGGGATGGCAATCAGCATGATTTCTCCACACAAAACATGAATAATCAGCATTGCTTTGTAAGGTCCCCATTGGTGATAAGCCAGAAATCCGGTAATAAACGGTGCAGCGGCAATCAGCAGGAGCAGATAGTCGTAGGCGCGGGTGACGATCCTTACTTCGGGCAAGATGATACGGCGACCCATCAAACCGACAACCGCAACCAGAAATATCAGGGTCATATAATCGGTTACGCTTTCCGACAAAGTCCACCAACTGATACCCCACCTTTCGTCCCAGAGGATATTGTGGCTCAAAAGAAAAATGGGCGTTGCGAGAAGACAGACGTGAAAAGTATAACTGATTACAGTAAACACGGGTTTCTCTCTCATGCTTCGACTGCCGAACGGAATGAGCCAGAAAACAATCGATCGAATGGACCATCCCGCGTCGAGGTGATTGAAAACCACCTTATCCTTTTCTTTGGCAAGGCGAATAAGAGAAACGATTTTAACAGTCATTCCGACAAAAAAAATGATAAAGGATATCCAGACAAGCGGACCCGTCACGAATTCGTACATGCTGTGCTCTCCTCCTTAAAAATTCAACCGGGTAAGTTTACATATTTGTTGGCCCCTCGCTCGAAGAGCAGGAGGCGACAATTCCCTCTTTTTTAACCGGGGCTGAGATGAAATTAAGATCATCTCAAAAGGACGACGCCGACCGGATAGACCGGCCTGCATTTCCTTTGAGACGCCCATTCACCCAACCGACCGAATGACTTACTCCAGAAGGCTGTTGATAAGGTCCAAAAGTTCATCCGCCTCCGGTGGCTTTTCAATATAGCCTTCCGGTTCCGGGATCTTTTCACCCTTGTGCTCGTCTAAAACTTTTTGGGAGTGCAAAAAAGTTTTCTTGGCGATTGCCGAAACCATTATGACCGGTATCTCTTTCAGATCAGGATCGGTTTTTAGTTCTCGATATAGATTGACGCCGCTGTCTTTCGGCATCATGATATCGAGGATAACCAAAGCCGGCTTTTTTTTGCGGGCGATTTCCAACCCTTCAACGCCGTCTTTGGCGGGAATGGGTTTAAACCCACTGGTTTCCAACAGTGTGGTGATAAAAATCCGGATATCCAATTCATCATCGACTACGAGAACTTTTTTTGCCATTGTTATATTTTCCTCGGAAATAGGGGGCTGGTTAGTTGTTGTTATCTTTTTATCTATCCCTGAAACATCTCAATACATGTCGCCCGGCAAGGTGAACCGCCTGGCCGGGTTTCGAATAGCGATAACATGGCAGTGGGCGTATTTGGAAACATTGGCAACGGTACTCCCATGCTCCAATCTATGTACTTCCGATTTCCCCAGAGCTCCCATCACAATCACATCGATGTCGTTCTTTTTGGCAAACCGAATGATCTCGATATCCGGCGCGCCATACTTTACGACAAACTCATAATTCTTAAATTCGCCGAGTTTTTCCGCGCAAGATTCGCGGAGAGCTTTTTCCGCACGCTCCGCCAGTTCTTCATCGAAGAAGACTTCCTTGCTTGACGCATCTTCCGGAACATGTTCATCGACGATGTGCCGGGTATACGTATGTAGAGAGTGAGGCACATGAAGTATGAACAGTCTGGCGTCATACCGTTTGGCCATATCCAGAGCATGATTAAAGGCAATCGCTGCGTCCTCGGAAAAATCGGTACAAAACAGAATGTTGTTGTAATCTATCATGCCGACTCCTTCATTCCTTAGTTAAACATAAAAACACTCTTATTTTTCAAGCTTGGAAAAACGACCCTATTCTATACTAAAAAAGTAGGGAATAAAAGCTCAAAGGTTTTTTATATCGGTTAGTTGTGTTGTGTCAAGCCCGAAATGGACATTGAGTCAGTTGGCATCTTTTGACAATATTATTATTTTCTTTAATTTCAGAAGATTATAGATGTATTATTGCTGCTTCAACAAGTAAAAATTCGGTTCACCGGGTTTGAAATGATAACCAGTTCTTGAACGGTTTACGACTTCATGTTATCTTTGAATTTCAAACCTGAGAAGGAGAACAGATATGAAAAGATTACGTGTCGCACTCCTTATGCCCGCCGTCATCTCTGCATTCCTTCTGGCCAATCCGTCCGAAGCTTCAGCCAAATATGAGCAGGCCAGAAAAAGGATGGTTTCGGAGCAAATCCGTTTTCGGGGCATATCCGACCCAAGAGTCCTTGACGCCATGATTCAAGTGCCAAGGCATCAATTCATACCTCAAAGAATGCGTTCCCGGGCATACGCCGATCACCCGCTCCCCATCGGCGAAGGCCAGACCATATCCCAACCGTATATCGTGGCCCTCATGACCGAAAGCCTGGGTATCACTAGAGACATGAAAGTGCTTGAAATCGGAACCGGTTCCGGGTACCAGGCCGCCGTCCTCGGAAAAATCGCAAAGGAAGTCTACACCATCGAAATCAAGGAGAAACTGTACCGCGAGTCAACCCGGCGCCTTCAATCATTGGGTTTCAAAAACGTCAACACCCGCCGCGCCGACGGCTACTTCGGCTGGCGCGAAGCAGCGCCCTTCGACTGTATCATGATCACCGCGGCCGTCGACCACATCCCCCGCCCGCTTCTGGAACAGCTTAAAGACAAGGGAAGGCTCATCCTCCCGCTCGGAAATCCCTTCAGCTACCAAAACCTCGTTTTGGTCACCAGACAGGGGGCCGACTACACGGTAAAACAGATCACCGGCGTTCTCTTTGTGCCCATGACCGGCCGCGCTCTGGAGCGTGACAAGTGAGTACACCTTCCACATACTGGGAGGCATCACACCGGACCCTGGAAACCGTCGCTATGTTGGGACACAACTAATTGCCATGATCCTAATCGCCGTTTTCTTGCTTTCACTATCCGCCATCGCGTTTGAGATACTCCTGACAAGGGTCTTCTCCATCGGCCAGTGGAACCACCTCTCTTTCATGGTCATCAGCATCGCCCTTTTTGGATTCGCCGCAAGCGGCACCTTTCTGAGCATCCTTGACGCCCGGAAAAAAGGCTGGGGAAAACGGCTTTCAGCAACAGACGCCGTAACAATACTGGTTATTCTTTATACCATTACCGCAATCATATCGTTTATCGTTCTAAACCAAATCCCCCTCGATTACTTCAAGCTTCCGCTGCAACCCGTTCAGACACTCTATCTTCTGACAGCCTATCTTCTGCTGGCGCTCCCCTTCTTCTTCACCGGACTGGTGGTCTCTCTCGCCTATGCCTTCATACCTGAAAAGACCGGCCTTGTTTACTTTTCGAGCATGGCGGGCTCGGCATGCGGCGCGATCATCCCGGTCTTTTTTCTCCCTCTTTTCGGTGAAGGGAAGCTCATCATCCTTGCCGCACTCATCCCCATGGTTCTGGTATTTTTCGGGAAACCCAAAAGCATTTCCGGCTCCTCTGGCGACCTGGCGCAAAAAAACAGCTTTCACAAAAAACGGTTATTCCCGCGGGTCATCAGCTTCGGAATCTTTCTTGTTTCAGCCGTCCTCGTCTCCCCCTACGGCATCGCCGTCGTCAACGTCAATCCTTCACCTTACAAGGCCCTCAGCCAGATTCTTCAATTTCCCGACACACGAATTAAAAAAACCGCAAACAATCTGAGAGGCAGAATCGACAGTGTTGAAAGCCCGTACATCCGATTTGCACCAGGTCTGAGCCTCAAGTTCACCGGCACCCTCCCCGCCCAATCAAGCACTTACAAAGACGGCGACAATCCGTTTGTCCTGACCCATATGCTTGAGCAGCAAAAAGAGCGTTTTTCGAAATTTACCCTTAACTTTGCCGGGTATCTTTGTGTTCCCCGCGTCGAAGATATCCTTTTAATACAGAGCGGCGGCGGGTCCGGCATCCCCTGCGCCATCGCGTCCGGCGCCCGGAAAATTACTGTTGTTGAACAAAACCCGCACATCGCCCGGATCGTCCGGCAACACTATAATCTTTTCGTGGCAAACCAGAATCCCAGGGCATTTCTCGCGCAAACCAACAAACGATTTGATGTTATCCACGTGGAAAACTGGGGAACCTCTCTGCCCGGATCATCGGCCCTCACCCAGGAATACCTCTTCACGATCCAGGCATTCACGGAATACTTAAACCACCTTGCCGATAACGGCACGCTCATTATCTCACGCAAGCTGCTGCTTCCACCCGCGGACGCCATCCGGATGTGGGCGGCCGCGTATGAAAGCTTAACATCGTTAAACATCGAAAGTCCCGAACAGTGCATCGCCATGCTCCGGAACTGGGACACCTTCACCCTCACCGTCTCTCCGGGGCCGCTTAAGGATATTCCGGCGCTAAAAGATTTCGCGCACAAAATGAACTTCGATGTCGTTTACATCCCCGGCATGACGCAAGGCCTGGCCAACAGGTTCAATATTTTTGACGAACCGTTCCATTTTCTTGAAGTCAACCGGCTTGCAGAGGCGTATCGAACCGGCACGGAGAACCTGTTCTTTCAAAATTATCTTCTCGATGTCGCCCCTCAGACCGACAGTCGGCCGTTTCCCGGCAGATTTTTGAAGTGGTTCAGGCTCAAAGACCTGTACAAAACCACGGGAAGCCGGCTCTATTCCCTGCTTTTGTCCGGAGAAGTCATTGTTGCCGTGGTTTTTATCGAAGCTTTCCTGGTGGCCTTTCTCCTTCTTATACTTCCGCTCTTTGCCGTCCCAAAACAGGAAACAAGAATCCCCATTCGCCTTATCCTCTATTTCCTGGCTGTCGGCGCCGGATTTATGTTCGTCGAACTCTTCTTTATCAAGGCATTCACCCTTCTTTTCGGCGATCCAATCATCAGTTTCACCGTTGTGCTGGCCGGCATCCTTACCTTTTCTAGTTTAGGGGGATTGGGGTCTCAAAGGATGGGGCGCCGGGGAATGAAATACGGACTCTTTGCCCTGATCGCCGTTCTGGTCATGGTGTACTTCAGTATGGATACGCTCGCCCACAAGATCCTCGGGCTTTCCGAAGTTTCGGCCTATCTTGCGGCTTTTCTTCTTCTCCTCCCGGCCGGAATCCTGATGGGTCTCCCCTTCCCTTTAGGCATGCAGCATCTTCTGGACAGCCCGGTCCAGCGGGCGTACGCCTGGTCGGCAAACGGATGCGTTTCGGTCCTGACGTCCATTCTATCCGCGCAAATCGCGCTCAGCATCGGTATTCCCGCGATCATGGTCTGCGCGGCCCTGGCCTATCTCGTCGCACTGTTGAGTATCGGCAAATAAAGGGGCTTATGTGAATCTCTCACCCCAGTTAAATAGCCTTCGCCCCAATGAAATAGGCTGATGCCCTGGTTAAATATGGCTCCGCGTTTAACGGGGTAAACATTTCACAGGGCATGGATTTAACAGGGCAGGCAGAGCTCACAGAGGGCACAGAGTTTCTTTGATGAGAATCCATAGAGTGAAGACAACGATATCACAACCGTTCGTGGGTTGTTCAGGATGCAGGATAAATAGCAGAAATCGCCACAACCATCGTTTGGTGATATGGTATTATGATATCACAAAAAAACCAGGCCACTGATAAGTTTTGATTATGTCAGAAAATCAGAAACTTGATAGTGTGACGTGATTGCAGATAACACCAGCCATGTCTGCTCGACTACGTATACCTACATATTACGACATCAAAAATATTCAAGTATAGGATAATGATCCTTTAATCCAAGTGGATTGAACAATGCCTCTGACAGTCTTCATTTAGAGTCTGAGTTTATTTTCTCTGCAAGAATACATAGAATCTCAAACATTATTGTTGCCCCGATCAGAGCAGTATTACCGGATGAATCAAATGGTGGTGACACCTCAACGACATCTGCACCAACAAGGTTCAACCCTC
>Ga0114925_10000242_pt1 | contig 22428 bp, 19 predicted proteins | sample SumtaG_2_FD_87287 | JGI IMG/M metagenome (GOLD analysis project Ga0114925, IMG submission 87287) | Deep subsurface microbial communities from Indian Ocean to uncover new lineages of life (NeLLi) - Sumatra_00607 metaG | ecosystem: Environmental > Aquatic > Marine > Oceanic > Sediment | place... | reverse complement strand
CGATTGGCACAATCAGTCGATTTGATAAAGGTGTCCCACGGCAGATTTGTCAATTGGCACATTTATGCACCGTTGTGGGAGCAAGTGAGCAACGTGACCAGGTGGATTCGACAATGGTTGAAGGGGTTTGGAGAGAATTGACTCCGATGAGTGCTGACCAAAAGCTGCCAGCACATGAACGTTCGAATACAACGCCTCCACCACCAAAACATCCTCAGGTGCGATCGGTAAGAAAACTCTGGGAATAAAAACGTCGCAAATACCCGGTAGGCCGTACCAGTCACGTAAGGTTTGCGGTCTCTACGAGATGTAAAGTCCTCGAAGAAGAAGTGGCTCATGGTTGTTTGAGTCATAATGCTTTACACTACGAGGATCCTTTTTCCCTCTGGTATGCGATCCCGTGGCTCCGTCCGCTTCACACCAAACAACTCCTGTCAGGGCCTCACGCATTGTGGCTGTGTCGCCTGATGACGGTTCAGCGATTGACCTCAAGAATCCATTGCTCGCTGCCTTGCTTGGGTGGCTGATTCCAGGACTAGGCCATCTGTATCAGAATCGTGTGTTCAAGGGCCGGCTTTTTCTCATTACTATTTTGGGTACGTTTCTTTTTGGCTGGTGGATTGGTGCTGGTCGCGTCGTGTACTACGAATGGGGACCCACTGACAAGCGGTTGGCATTTATTGGCCAAGCTGGGATCGGAGTGGCTGCTATTCCGGCCTTTATTCAGTCTCGGCTTCTCAATGGAACGGGCCGTCAGCCTCTGGCCTGCAGCCAATGGTTTGCGCCACCCGTGCGTACTCGTCAATATGTTTCAGATGCGTACGCACGTCGATTGGTGACTGAAGAACCTGCGATCGTTGAGGAAGATTTTTTTGACCGTCAACCGTTAAAGCAGTTTCGTGGTGATGAACTGGCTATCTGGCAGTTTCAGCTTGGTCGAGCTTTTGACATTGGAACGCTTTATACGATGCTCGCGGGCATGTTCAACATATTGGTTGTATTTGATGCCTTTGCAGGTCCAATGGGGATTACAGCAAAAGAACAAAAGAAGCTCAAAACAGAAAAAAGATCATCGGCGGTTGCCGCCTAACGATACGACAATTTTTACAGCTGGAAGCGAATCATTCCTAATAAGTAGAGAAATGGAGTTCACAACAATGGTGAATGGCACCTTTTATTGCTTTGCAATCATCTCACACTTGGCAACGCTTGTGGATGTTGTTCCAGGCGTGTTCTTTGGTCTTCCCCTTCTTGCGTTAGCAAGTTTTGTATTTGCTGCTACGCATCATGAAGATGATGAAGCAATTACCCTCGCTACCATTCATTGGGCTGTGTGGATCGGAGGAGTTCTTGGGCTTATTCTTGCCATTGTGCTTTTAATTGGATTGTTCTGAGTGTTGCGTATTGCATGATGAGTCGATTGTCGATGTCATATCGAGGCCTTGTGTTTTCAGTCGACGGAGTTGGCCACAGGCTGCGTCAATGCGAGATCCTTTGCGTCGTCTTACCTGCACGTTGACATGAGCATTTTGTAAGGCTGTCAGAAATTGCTCGCAGGCTTTATGGGTCGGTTCTTTCCAGGGTAATCCGGCGACAACGTTATATGGGATCACATTGACAAGTGCTGCTCGACCAGCAAGCAAGCGCACAAGAGATGATGCGTGTGCCGGTGAGTCATTGACGGTGCCAAGCAGTACATATTCAAATGTGAGTCGTCTTCCTGAGGTTTCCCAATAACGATCTGCAGCGGCCATAATATCAGAGAGTCCGGTGGACTTATTGACGGGCACAAGTTCAGAGCGAAGCGTGTCTGTTGCAGCATGCAGGGAAACGGCAAGATGATAGCCTGGATTAATGCCTGTCAATTTATCCATGGCGGATGGTAGACCAACTGTGGATATGGTGATTCGGCGTTGTGAGATGCCAAGCCCATCCTTTCGTTGAGCCTCAGCGAGTGCTGGCAATAGACGATCGAGGTTTGCAAGAGGTTCACCCATGCCCATGACAACGATGTGACTAATTCTTTCATCTGGAGGGAGAAGTCGTGTCAGCCGTAGAAGTTGTTCGACGATTTCTCCCGTCGAAAGGTTGCGAATAACGCCATCAAGTCCACTGGCACAAAAGACACAGCCCATCGCACAGCCGACTTGAGAACTGATGCAGACAGTTCGTCGTATGCCATCACGGAGCATGACACATTCGATCATTTGTTTGTCATGCAGTTGCAGGAGCAGTTTTTCGGTGCCATCATCAGATCGGTCATGACGGACAGTTTTTGTGGTCCACAATGAAAAGCTCTCTTCCAGATCACGCCTGAGGGTTTCAGGAAGGTCCGTCATTTCACGAAATGATTCAACTCGACTGGCAAACAGCCAGCGCCTGATTGATTTGGCACGATAAGACGGCTGTTCTTTGTCACTCAGCCATTTTTCGAGTGGTGTTTGAGGTTCAAGTATGTGGAGCATCGGACGGCAGAATTCCCACTGGCGGGATACGGGCATACGGACTACAGTCTAATCTGATATTCCAATCATACTGTGTGTTTTGCCGAAGTAGGACTGTTGAGAATGAATCAGAAGCGTTTTGAGGAGCGAACTGACTGGGTTTATGATGAACAAGTTTTCCCGGTGTGGAATCAATCATTTGAAAAAAGTGATCGATCAGACATGATTACAGACGATCTTTGGGCTGGACGAAGTATTGCTTTACTGCTTTCAATACTCGTCGCCATTGGTCTTATTTTAGCGCTTGGGACAGTCGCATTTGTAGCCTCATGGCGATAAAAATGTGTTGACCGCCGTCGGTAAGATGATGCAATAGTCTCTGCAGAAGAGATCAGACGTGACCATCACGATTCATGCTCCAGCAAAACTCAATCTGTCTTTGGCAGTCATCGAAAGGCGCGATGATGGTTATCATGACATTGAGTCCTTAATGGTGCCTGTCACACTGCACGACACACTTCACGTGACTCCCACGCAGACAGAGGGAATCACGTTGACAGTACAGTTGCAAGGAAGGATTGCACGACTGGATCCGGTGTTTGCCGGTGATGTTCCGATCGGAAAAGAAAATCTTGTTGTACGAGCGGCTGAGGCCCTTGCCCGAGAAGCTGGCATCAAGTCCGGCCTTGAGATTTATCTTCAAAAGCAGATCCCATCTGGAGCTGGACTTGGCGGTGGTTCAAGCGATGCGGCCGCAGTGATTCAGGCAGCAGCCGATGTCTGGCACCTTAATTGGTCAGTTGAGCAGCTTGCATGTGTGGGTGCTCAACTTGGAAGTGATATCCCGTGGTTCTTTACACAGGGACCGGCGACGGTCATGGGTCGTGGTGAGCAGGTACATCCCATCGACCGCATCAATTCGTATGCCGCTGTTATTGTGAAGCCGGTGGTAAGTCTTTCGACAGCTTTGGTCTATCAGAAGTGTCTGCCCGATGCATCTCGGCGAGGAGAGGCGTCCCAACTTGGCAACATGCTTCAATCGGGACTGCACGATGCTATTCCATTGATGCATAATGCGCTGCAGTTGCCAGCCTGTTCCCTAACACCAGAGATCGACCGGTTGTTATCGGACTTCGGACGAGCAGGTGGCTTGCATCCAATGCTCACCGGTAGTGGGAGTGCATGCTTTACGCTTACTCATACATGGGCTGAGGCAAAACATATTGCAGGACGAATGGAATCAATGGGTTGGCATGCAGTATTTCCTGTGAGGCTGTGTCCATGAATGGCCTCATATGGGGGAATCAATAGAGATATTGCTGAATTATGAGCCATGTACCAATGCGTGAAAGGCACGAGTCAATGTAGCAGTGATGGGCCCAGGTGCCCCTGTGCCGATGGAACGACCATCAATATCAACAACCGGGATTATTTCAGCAGCCGTCCCAGTAAGGAAGCACTCATCAGCAGTATATAAGTCATAGCGAGTCAGTGTGGTTTCAGTGCAGTTGATATCTGCACCATGTGCTAACTCCATGACAGCATTACGAGTAATACCTTCTAGGATGCCCGCATCTTTTGGTGGTGTAAGGAGTTTGCCACAACGGGCAATAAAAATGTTGTCACCTGTACACTCAGCGACTTCACCCTTGTGGTTCAGCATGAGAGCCTCGACACACCCTGCTTGTAATCCTTCCATTTTAGCTAGGACATTATTGAGATAGTTGAGTGATTTTATCCGTGGCGAAAGGGCCGCTGAGTGCACTCGCTGCGTGGCAGCAGTTACGATGCTCAAGCCTTTTTCGTAATACTCTTTTGGGTAGAGTGAAATAGTATCGGCAATGACAATGACCTGGGGATCTTTCGTCCGATTTGGGTCAAGTCCAAGGCTTCCTGCACCGCGGGTCACGATGAGGCGAACATAACCATCAGATAGATTGTTTGCGAGCAGAGTCTCATTCACTGCTTGCTTGACGTCGTCCTTTGAAAGTGGAATTTTGAGTCGAATGGCATCAGCACTTGCCCACAGACGGTCAATATGCGCATCGAGTCGAAAAACATGACCAGAGTAGCTGCGAAGACCTTCAAAAACACCATCACCATAGAGCAGCCCATGATCAAAGACACTCACACGAGCCTCACTCTCAGGAACAAGGCTGTCATTCATGAATATTTTTCGTGACATAGTGCGGTCTCATTTTATGCAGGAGATGAATCAACCTGTTCGACTCGCCCAGCAGCGAGACGAACAATTCTATTTGCACGATTAGCGATTGCAGTGTCGTGTGTCACAAGCACTATAGAAAGGCCATCCCGGCGGTTCAACTCACAAATGGCATCTAGGATATCTACACCAGTGGACTCATCAAGATTGCCCGTGGGCTCATCTGCAAGCAGAACATGTGGATGAGTGATGAGTGCGCGTGCGATTGCTACACGCTGCATTTCACCTCCCGATAGCTGCCGAGGTTTGTGTCGCATTCGTTCGCCGAGCCCGAAGCGATCAAGGAGCATTTTGGCCTGATCTCGTGCATGAGTCCCTGCTTTCAGCCACTCCATGACTCCGTGACGCACAAGAAGAGGAGCGAGAACATTTTCCAAAGCAGAGAGTTCTGGAAGGAGATGATAAGCCTGAAAGACCATGCCAATGACGGTATTTCGAAGTCCATCACGTTGGGCGGCTGGAAGATGATCAATTCTCTTACCTTCGAGCCACACTTCTCCAGCATCAGGAGCGTCAAGCAGGCCCATGAGGTGCAACAGCGTGCTTTTGCCTGAGCCACTTTGACCAACGATTGCGACAAACTCTCCAGGAAGAACATGAAAATCCACACCCTGTAAGACCTCAAGAACACCTCCCCCAGAACGATAGTTCTTGCGAATACCTCTTACGGAGAGTAAAGGACTGGCATTTGTTTCGTCACTCATGTCTCAATGCCTCAACGGGATGGAGGCGTGCAGCACGTAAAGCTGGTAATACGCTGGCCGCAACAGCGATTGTGATTGCACCCACAATGATCCAAAAAACGGTGAAAGGATCAATAATTGTAGGAATCTTAAAAAAGTAATAAATGGATGGGTCAAAGACACTTTGTCCAGTCCACCATTCAACGAAGGATCGAATTCGATTGAGATTCCATGTAATTGTGAGTCCTAAAATGAGTCCGGCCCCAGCGCCAACGATGCCAAGAAAGAGTCCGTACCCAAGAAAAACGCCAGCGATACCAGATGCACTGGCGCCAAGAGATTTGAGGATGCCAATGTCACGGGTTTTTTCAACAACAATCATAAAAAAGATGGCCAGGATACCAAAACCGGCCACTGCGATGATTAAGAAGAGCAAGATATTTAGAACAGCCATTTCCATATCAACAGCTGAAAGAAGTGGGCCCTGTTTGTCTCGCCATGTTGAAACAGCGTACAGTTCCGGAGGGAATGCTTGTCGCAGCCTGTTGCGAACATCATCAAGGCTCACACCATCCTTCAGTTTGATCTGGATGGAATTCACACTGGCCAGACCAGTCTCCGGTTCGATCATGCCCCTCATTCGCTGGAGAGCAGCGATCGGTACGAAGACAAAATTTGAGTCATACTCACTCATCTTGCTTTCATAAAAGTCAACGATTGTAAAGTTATCACTGACAGCCTTTGGGGGTGTACCCGCGGTTGGAAAAGTGATTTTTACATCGTCTCCTGGTAATACGAGGAAGCGATCAACACCTGTGGAGTCACGGAAGCTTGCCAGACCAATGCCTGGAACAACGCCCGTAAACTGCTCAGTCGCAAGATCCATAGTGCGACCCTGTTGAGGACGGGCAGCACTGAAAGGGTTTTGGGGAGTCGCGGAGTTGTCATTCTCAGCATTCGATGTTGATTCCTCAGGGGCGACAGATTTGGTGTCGGTCACGTCAAGAATGGCATCAACTTGAGCATCAATTGATCGCGTTGGTTGATTGGTGTTGGTATTGAGTGCAGTATCAGGGTTGCCAGCGGTCTCTTTCAATTTTTGCTTCCAAATCCGCTCTCGCTCTACTTTTGTTCGACGATGTGGCCAACCAGCACCACCAAGGGCAGGTCGAGAGGGCCCTGGTCCTTCGGATTGACTATCACGAGTGTCATAGCCTCCGTCACGTAAATCAAAAGAGAGTCGGTGTCGATTCTCTGGATGCTGGAGATACGCACCAAAATCACTTACCGCCGCATGAGTGGATTCATCAATGCCAATGAACATTACCTGCCTGGTGATCCACTGACCACGGACCTGAAACGAAAGCATGGCAGGAACCGTGACCGTTGGTGTCATGCCAATGATAGAGTCACCAGCGACTCGACGAATTTCTTCCATATGCCATTCTGGATCTTGAAAACCAGATAGAGAGTGACTCTCAAAAACAATATCGGAGAGAATGCCATGGATCCGCGTCTGCATCTCATTTGAAAACCCAGCCATGACAGCATTGACAACAATCATGGTAGCTACTCCAAGCGTCACGCTGATCACGCTGGCCAATGCGATCCAGCGAGTGCGTAGGTAGCGCCAGCAAAGAAGAAGTTTATACATCTGGTGATGGGCTATTGCTTGAATTAAGAGTGTTGTCGATGAATGGGAAATAAAATGACGTCACGAATGCTTGTGGCTGCAGTTAGAAACATGACAAGCCGATCAATACCAATACCAAGGCCACCGGCCGGTGGCATGCCGTGACGGAGCGCGCGAATAAAGTCAGTATCCATTCGAGCCATTGAATCGTCTTCAGAAAGTCCGGCAAGTTGTGTTCGAAAAAGCTCTTCTTGTAGGTCTGGATCATTCAGTTCCGTATAGGCATTAGCAATTTCCATGCCTGCCACATACAACTCAAATCGTTCTGCAACGGATGGATTGTCTGCCTTGCGCTTTGTCAGTGGGCACACGGCGGCAGGGTAATCAATGACAAATACGGGACCAGAAAGCGTTTTTTCGACAGTTGCTTCAAAGAGATCACTTTTGATCACGTCCGCATGACGTCCCGCTGTTTCAATCCCTGCTTGAGTGGCGGCATGCAAAATACTGTCTGTATCACTTGGATCACATCCAGTGACCTCCCGCAAAAGGTCATCATATTTTGCTCGTCGAAATGGTGGTGTGAGGTCAATAGAGTGACCCATCCAATCAAACTGTTGCGGTGAACCAGCAGTCTTTGCGGACTCAATGAGAATGGATTCCGTGAGATCCATCATTGTGCCGTAGTCGCCGTAGGCTTCATACGCTTCGAGCATCGTGAACTCAGGATTATGTCTTGGGCTCACGCCTTCATTACGATACACACGACCAAGCTCGAATACTCTTTCAAGTCCACCAACAAGAAGTCGCTTGAGATGTAATTCTAAGGCAATGCGAAGGACTAAGGGGATATCAAGTGCATTGTGATGTGTCTGAAAAGGACGAGCAGCCGCACCGCCTGCACTTTCTTGAAGCGTTGGTCCTTCAACTTCAAGATACCCGCGGGATTTCAAAACATGACGAATGGCTTCGATGATTCGGCTTCGAGCTATAAAACGCTCTCGCACACCCTCACCGTGAATGAGATCAAGGTATCGCATGCGCTGCTTGAGCTCTGGATCAACAAGTCCATGATATTTGTCCGGTGGGGTTTCAAGTGATTTTGTAAGAAACTCAATGCCGGTTGCAAAAATTGTGAGCTCTCCTGTCTTTGAATAACCAAGCCGTCCATCAATGCCAATAAGATCACCAAGATCGAGGCATTTCACGATTGGCCATACTTCCGCCCCAACCTGTTTTTTTCCAAGCATGATCTGGATACGGTCGGTGCGGTCAGTCAGGTCGAGGAACACAAGACTTCCAGCACTCCGAAGCAGCATGATTCGTCCAGCAACACGGACGTTTGGACCATTGCCGTCATCCGGTTGCACGAGTGATTCACCAGTCTTTCGAACATCCCCAATAGGTATTGGGTTTTCAAAACGATGTCCCCACGGATCGATTCCCAAAGACTTCAGACGTTCAAGTTTGTCACGGCGTGCCTGTTCCAAGGACGCGCCAGTACCTTTGGATGGAGACGAGGAAGTGGACGTATCTTGTGGAGGTGAGGGCTTTGTCATGGTAACCGGATTCAGATTTGAGAAGGGAGAATGGAACGAAATCCTATATTGTCGGGTGTGAGCCACTTTTCGGGAAGTTGGGTCGTCGTGTACAACCCTTCTCATTATGACCGCTCACGATGTACCACAGCTTTTTAGCGTAGAAATCCGGACATCCCGTTGGATGGCGTTGGTCGAATGGTATCGCCAGGTGCTTGGTTTGAGGGTGCTGATCCGCGTGGTAGACGACGGGTATGCGCTTCTTGCCGCAGGAGACACACGCTTGGCGATCATTGACCGACCAGAACCGGGTGCGGCGAGTCGCCGGTGGAGTCTCGGATTTGAAGTGGATGATCTTGAGTCTATTCACGAGAGGCTGATTCACGCGGGAGTCGATGTGCAACCGCCTAGCATCAACCCGGAGGGATTTCGGGAACTCACAATCATGGATCCAGATGGAAATCGGTTGCGACTTTTTATGTGGGGTGTGAAAGCGTAGCGAGTTTACAAGACTGACTGCAAGACTGACTCATAGTACAGGAGAAGTCATGCAAGAACGAAATTATCGACAGTACGGAACATCCAAAGATCATACCGAATACCGACCCATACAGAAAATGCCCACAGCGTTCTATCTGTCATACGTCAGATGAACTGATGTGTGGAGCGTGTGGAGATATGTTCGTACACGAATTACTTCGGTGGTGATCCAATGCAAAAGAGATGTTTTTCTCCACGGATCAAAAGAACGTCTTGAACAGGTGCAGGAGTGGCATCAATGCCCTCGGCCATATCATTCTCAGCAACAATCTCGAGGGTGGGAGAGTCTTTGATCACTACAATCTGACCACTTCTGTCTGTCAGATACACATGCCCACCAGCAGCCACTGGGGAGGCATAGGTTCGGTTCATGCCAGGGAGCCTTTGGGTTTCATAGTGAAAATCACCTGTCGAAGCATCAACACATGTGAGAAGGCCGGTTTTTTGTTTGTAGTAATACAGGCGGTTTCCTGAAAGGAGAGGAGAGGCCACATCAGGAGTATCTTGGTTGTGCGTCCAGAGAACACTCTTCCCACCAGACAGATTGCCATCACCCGCGAGATCAAAAGCACCGATGAAGGCGCCACGAAAGCCACTTCCAATAAAAGCTACTCCATTTACAGCGACTGCCGAGGCACATGGGCGTTGAGTTTGCCCACCGCATTTCCACAACTCTTTTCCGGTGGCAAGTTCATACCCTCGGGCAGCAGTCTGACCATTCATGACAATCTGCTCACGACCACGGTTGTCTTTTGTGATGAGTGGTGTTGCCCAACACGTTGGCTCATCCCGAGGGGTTTCCCAGATAGTGTCACCGGTGATTTTGTTCACTGCAATCAACTTTGAAGGTCCTTCATGATCCCATGGAACGATAAGCATTTCTGAAGCCAGTGTTGGAGAACTTCCTTCTCCAAACTCATTCCGTGTGTGCATGTCACCAAAGTCACGATCCCAAACAGGTTGGCCATCTACAGTGAAGCAGAACGTACCTTGTGAACCAAAGTGCGCGTACACATGTTTGCCATCTGTGCATGGAGAGGCTGATGCATATCCATTGGTGGAGTGGGTGCCTTCATGAGGTGTTGCACGAATGGCTGTTTGTTTCCATTTTTCAATTCCCGTAGCCCGATCAAAGCAAAGGATTTGAAAGTCCAGTTCACCGCCGGATCCAGCTACAGGGATTGCTGTTGTGACAAAGACAGAATCATTCCAAAGAACGGGTGATGAGCAACCGCGTCCTGGGATTGGGGCTTTCCAACGAACATTTTCAGTATGACTGAAAGTGGTTGGTGGAGAGGCTGCAGGTGCTGTTCCGTTCCCACTGGGGCCTCGCCAGTGTGCCCACTGGCTGTCTTGGGAAGCCGCATGACTGATGCCCGCTGATAAAAGCAGTATTGTAAAATAACAGGTGATCTCTCTCATGGTTGACGATCAGCGTTTGTTCCGCTGCCCTTGTTTGTGTAGTACTCTGTATAGATCGTCGCATGGTGAGGAGATACTCGGCAAGTGGCGTGTGGGTATGAGCAGAAAGTTGGGAGTTTGGGCCACGAAAGGAAATTCTGTGAACGAATCGGTTGAACCGCTTGGAATGCGGGTATTGATCCGGAAAGATGAGAGTCGCCAGAAAACACGAGGTGGAATTGTGCTTCCTGATCAGGCTGAAATTCCGACCATTACAGGGCGAGTCGTTGAGGTGAGTCTTCAGGTGGAGCGAGACGCAGACTTTCCTATTGAGAAGTACGATAAGGTTCTCTTTCATCCGCGGAATTCCATTCCGGTAGACTTCGAACAGAACAATCTTCTGTACGTTGTCCCGATCGAAGATGTTGTTGCTGTCTTCCGAAGAAATGAGTCGCCGTTGCCGCACCGTCGTGGCAAGCAGGATCAAGATGAAGGTGAAAGCTCAGGAAGTGATGATGATAAATAACATGTGTGTACACCGTTAGAGAAAAATGGAACTGGAACGCATCAAGTCCAGTCGAAGCTTTATATGTTGTTTCAAGGACGCATGTGTTTTATGAAAGTCAGGCCACAAACATGTCACATTGCTGCGACAATAAAAAAACAGTTGTTTTTCGCATGAACGTTTTTTTCTGCTTCTTTTTCTCTCTACTTTTGCCACTGGGAATGGCGTCGCTCGGGCAAGCCAAGCCACCAAACATTCTGTTGATTGTGTCAGAAGATAATGGTCCGGAACTTGGTTGCTACAAAGAGCCCTCTGTCCAGACTCCACGAATCGATGCGCTTGCACGTGAAGGTGTTCGTTTTTCACATGCATGGGTCGCTCAGGCAGGTTGCAGTCCATCGCGAGCAAGTTTTCTTACTGGACTCTATCCCCACCAGCACGGTCAGGTTGGATTGGCAACCTGGAATTTCAGGCTGTATCGGCCCGATATTCCAAATATTGTTCGTTCGCTCAATGAGTCCGGCTACCGTACCGGTCTTATCGGGAAACTGCATGTCAATCCGGAAGATTCTTTCTCGTTTGATTTTGATGCGGTTCGGAAAGCGAACTTTGAGCGAAAAGATCTTGAGTCATATGCTCGACATGCAACTGAGTTCATTGGGGCTGGAGATGCGCCGTTTTTTCTGAGCATCAATTATCCTGATGCCCACAGACCCTGGTTACGTCAGGTGGATGGTCGTCCAGCCAAGCCACTTTCGCAGGATGATGTAAAGCCGCTTGCATATTTGGGAATTGATACACCAAAGCTACGTGCCTACACAGCCGACTATTACAACTGCATGATGCGGCTAGATTCTCTTGTAGGTGACTTACTGGATGCTTTGGATCAATCTGGAAAAGCTGACAATACGCTTGTTGTGTACATTGGGGATCATGGTGCTGATTTGTTTCGTGGGAAGCGAACGTGTTACGAGGGCGGGCTCCGTGTGCCGATGGTTGTCCGCTGGCCTCGCGTGGCACAATCGGGTCTGGTGTGCGATGAGCTTGTATCGACGGTCGATTTGATGCCAACCTTTCTTGAGGCAGCCGGTGTGACGCCGGTTCCGGGGCTTGCAGGGGAATCACTTGTTCCTCTTTTACAAGGCAACGATGCAGATTGGCGGCATCACCTCTTTGCTGAATTCCATACGCATGCGGCCAAGGAAAACTTCTATCCACAACGTTCCGTGCGTACAGCACGCTACAAACTCATTGAGAATCTTCTGCCTGACGAAGAAAATCCAGGAGTGCTTTTTGCCTTTGAAAAACTGGAGATTTCTCCGGATGTGATCAATGATGCTGATGATCATGTGCGACGTGCCTATCAGGAAATGCGTAAACCGCCGCGTTATGAACTCTACGATCTTGAAAAGGATCCATATGAGTTTGTAAATCTTGCAGGTCATGCAACGTATGCAGCGACATTAGACGGACTGTCCAAGAGCCTGCATCAATGGCGACGTGAGACAAATGATCCATTGCTTGATCACAAAGTATTGATGCAATTCAAGAAAGAGGTTCATTCAGTTGAGAGTAAAAAAGAAAGTCGAAAACGGGAGTGGAAATACCCAGAGTATTTTTTTGGTGATAACGATACATCAGTTTCAGCTGAACAGGCGGTTTCAAATAGCCCGTCTGCCTCACTCCATCGCAGACAGCGCCCCAATGTACTTATGATTGTTGTTGATGATATGAATGACTGGATCGGCTGTCTGGGTGGCCATCCTGATGTTCAGACGCCTCATATCGATCGTCTTGCCCAGCAGGGTTTGCTTTTCACAAACGCTCATTGTCCAGCACCAGTATGTAACCCGTCTCGAACTGCCGTGTTGACGGGAAGGATGCCGGGCACCACGGGCATTTACGACAACTCAGTCATCTGGCATGAGGCAATGCCAGATATCTCAACGATGCCGTCATGGTTTCAGCAGCATGGTTACTATGTGCTCGGTGGTGGAAAAATCTACCATCACATGCCGGGCTTTAATCGTCGGAGTGATTGGAATCAGTATTTTGATCAGGTGTTCGATAGCCACTATCATCAATTTCTCAACCGTGGTGAAGGACAGTCATTCCACTGGCCTGAAGGGTTTCCACTCAATGGTCTTTTGTCAGTAAAAAAACTCACCCGTCCTCCGAAAAATCCGCGGGAGTTTGATTGGGGGCCATTCGATGTTACGGATGCTGATATGGGGGATGGGCAACTTGTGGAGTGGGCCAAGGCATTTCTCAAAAAACCAACCAAAGAGTCATTCTTTTTTGCGGTTGGTATCTATCGTCCTCATTTACCTTGGTATGCACCGCGTCACTACTTCGATTTGTATGATGATGTAGAGTCACTCTCCAAGCCACCCATCAAGCATGATGACCTTACGGACGTTCCAAATGGTGGACAGACCATGGCAGCATACCGTCGTGAAGATCTGGATCTTATACGTCGTGAGGATGCAGAGCAGGATATTCTTCAGGCGTATCTTGCAAATATCTCATTTGCGGATGCACTCGTTGGAGAATTATTAACGGCCCTTGAATCAGGGCCCTCCAAAGACAATACGATTGTTGTTTTCTGGTCAGATCATGGTTGGCACTTTGGTGAAAAAAATCATCTTCATAAGTTCACATTATGGGAACGATCGACGCGAGTTCCGCTCATTATCAAACAGCCAGATGGTCAGGTGGCGTCTTTGAAGCATACAACAGGCCAGCCAGTTGGTCTGATTGATCTTTTTCCTACGCTCACGGATCTTTGCGATATGCCACGACCACAGAATATTGATGGTGTCAGTTTGGCGTCTCTGCTAAAGGATCCGCATGCACGTCGAAGCCGTCCTGCCTTGACCACGCATGGGCAAGGAAATCATGCACTGCGAAGTGACCGATATCGATACATTCGTTATGCCGATGGCGGAGAAGAACTCTATGATCTTCTTGAAGATCCTCATGAATGGAAGAATCTTTGCAACAGTCCAGAGCATCAGTCAATCAAATCAGAAATGATTCAGTTTTTACCTCAGGTGAATGCAAAGAAACTGAATCGATCAAAAAAGCGAGGGAAACAAGCAAGTGTGTCATCTACCAGTGGAGACGATTCATGAGAGTCCTTGTGGTCTGCTTGTTTCTCACGGCATGTTTAGGAGCAACATGGGTTAATGCGGCACAACAACCATTGAATATCATTCTGTTTCTGGTGGATGATCTTGGGTGGAGAGACGTTGGTTGTTATGGCAGTTCGTACTATCACACGCCACATATGGATCGCCTTGCCTCTGAAGGTGTTCGCTTTACGGATGCCTATGCTGCTTGTCCGGTGTGTTCGCCAACACGGGCAGCTATTCTCACAGGAAAGTATCCCGCCCGTCTGCTTCTCACAAATTGGTTGCCGTCTGGCCGTTGGAATCCTGCGGCACGTTTACGAGAGGGGAGATTTCTACGAGGCCTGCCATTAGAGGAATGTACATTACCTGAGGCACTCAGACGTTCAGGCTATGAAACGATGCACATTGGTAAATGGCATCTTGGGAGTGAGCCATTTTCTTTACCAGAGCATCACGGTTTTGACAAAAATATTGGTGGGAATGCACATGGAGCTCCTGGGAGCTACTTTTTCCCCTATGAGGGAAACTGGTCAATCCCGACAACAAACCAACGAGCCAGATGGATGGTATTACCGAGTGGGCAGAAAGGTGAATATCTCACTGATCGTCTCACTGACGAGGCCGTGAAGTTCCTCATGGAGCCACATGAAAAGCCATTCTTTCTTTATTTTTCACACTATGCCGTTCACTCGCCGCTGCAGGCGAAGCCTGACATGATGCAACGGTATGACGTGATATCTGAAAAAGATCGTCAGGGCACTCCGGCATATGCAGCGATGGTGGAGAGTGTTGATGAAAGTCTTGGTCGACTACTGGAAGTATTGGATAAGCGAGGCATAAGGGACCAGACACTTGTCATTGTTACCAGTGATAATGGTGGCTTTGCTCATGCAACAAGTAATGCTCCGTTGAGAGCCAATAAAGGGTCATTGTACGAAGGAGGTATTCGTGTTCCTCTGTTGATACGTTGGCCAAATGTCGCATCTCCGGGTAGTGTCTGTACTGTTCCTGTCACAAGTTCTGATTTGTATCCAACATGTCTTACCGCTGCAGATTGTCCGCTGCATGCTTCACAGCATATCGACGGTTGTGATCTCAGTGTTGTTCTGAAAGAGGGACACTTAGAAAGAGATGCCCTGTATTGGCACTTTCCTCATTACAACAAGCACCCTTTCAGCACACCAGGAAGTGTGATTCGCAGAGGACGTTGGAAACTGATTGACTCATTCGATCCAGAATCCAAGGAACTCTATGACCTCGAAACCGATATTGGAGAACAGCATAATCTTGCATCAACGCAACCTGTCATTATGTCAGAACTTTTGTCTGCATTGAGTGCATGGCGCAAGGACGTCGATGCTGAAAGGATGCTTCCAAACTCAGATTATGATCCGGTACTGGCCCAACCGAAGCAAAAGAAGCAAAAAAAGAAGTCAGCAACTCCCCGGCAGTAGTTGATGCCATCCTGGAAGGCACGTGAGTGTATCTGTGAAGCGATTTTCGACTAATGTATTGTCATTCTTCTGTGGTCTCATGGGATTCTTCTGTTTCGCAACGACAGACGCTGCATCAGGCGACACGCCTCCGAATATTCTTTTTCTCTCGATCGATGACCTAAGACCATCGCTTGGTTGTTATGGAGATACGCTTGCCAAAACACCGGCTATTGATCGATTTGCCAAATCATCTCGTATTTTTCTTGCAGCGTACTGTAATCAGGCGGTCTGCGGTCCATCACGAACATCCGTCTTTACTGGCCGACTCCCAGACAACACACGGGTTTGGCACAACCGTCACCATTTTCGTGACACGTGTCCAAGCGTGGTCACACTTCCGCAGTTATTTATGAAAGCAGGCTATCATACACAGAGTATCGGTAAGACCTTCAGTGGGAGGCAGAGTGAAGAGGATCCAGAATCATGGTCCGTGCCTCCAGTGATTCAGGAAGCAACATGGACGAATTATGCTCTTCCAGAGAATGCATCAGATAAGAAAAAAGGGGTCGCAGCAGAAGCTGCAGCTGTCCCTGATGATGCGTACAGCGATGGAAAGATTGTTGATCGTGCGATTGAGGCCCTTCGTACGTTCAGAAACGAAGGCACGCCGTTCTTTCTTGCAGTCGGCTTCTTAAAGCCACACCTTCCTTTCTGCGCACCAAAGCGATATTGGGATCTGTATGATCGAAGTTCATTTGCAACAGTCCAACACACCGAGCGAACAAGTAATGTGTCTGCGTATGCGTATCCTGATCATGCGGAGCTTGGGGGGTACACAGATATTCCATCTGACGAGCAATTATCCGCCGAACAGATTAACAAACTCCGACATGGGTATTACGCATGCGTAAGTTACATTGATGCGTTAGTTGGCCGTCTCCTTGAAGCACTTTCTGCCTGTGGCCTTGCTGAAAACACGATTGTTGTCTTGTGGGGGGATCATGGGTACTCGCTTGGTGAAGCAGATCATTGGTGTAAACAAACAAACTTTGAGCGAGACACGCGTGTGCCGCTCCTTATTCGGGTCCCAAACATGGCAGCACCCGGAGTGTCGACATCTGCCTTAGTGGAGTATGTTGACCTTTATCCGACAGTCGCTGGGCTTGCAGACCTGATGCCGCCACCATTAATCGATGGCCAGACGCTCGAGCCCATACTTGATGATCCCACTGCGAATGGCCGGTTGTATGCGATGAGCCAGTACGCAAGGCCATGGAAAAAAGAGGATCCTGAGGTCATGGGGTATTCCATACGAAGCCCAACACATCGATATACACGCTGGGTGCAATGGCCTACCAGAAAAATACTTGCGGAAGAACTGTATGACTATGGTCGTCTTGCGAGCATTGATCATGGTCCACCGATATTCGTTGAAGCCAGCAATCAAATTGATAATCCATCCGAAGCCAGTGTGTGTAATCACATGCGAGATGCACTCGATGCCGTACTCAGAAGGAGAATCCGACCAGTGGTGACCCAATAGAACATTTTGTTTCTTTCTGCAGGGTGCAAACGATCGTCGATGTTGCTGACCGGATACAACGAGTGTCTTTCCCATCGTATCACCATCAGAAAAAGGGGGAGGCACAAGGCCTCCCCCGTCTTATGAAACGTGTTGACGCTATCTTCTTTTATTTTTAGTGAATCGCAGAACGAGGCTCAGGCTCGTTGTCCTGCTAAGTTCAGACTCTAATAAGCTCCATTGAGGGTTTCATTTCCTGCACGTGTGCACAGTGCCTGAAACAGACTGTCGGACATTCCATCAGAGAGGAGGGAAACATGACCATCTGCAAAAACAAAATTCACACCGCCGGGATGATTTGCGTAGAAATCTTCAAAGTGTTGTTCGCCGCCTCTGTTGAAGACATGCTCACCCACGCCAACGACTCGAGACATCGCAGCAGCTAATTCCTCGTCCATGCCCTGCCAGAGACTTCCACCGACGCGGCTGTCTCGCTCACCGACGGCAACAGTTTTACTTAAGCCGTCTCGGACAAATGCAAATTTCACTGCATTGGTGCCATCTTCTAAGCCAGTAAAGAAAATTCCATTGCCCGCGCTTGCCGCGAGTCCGTCGTCGTCATCGTCCTGACGGCTTCCCGCGCTGTCTGGATGCGCATGACCATGGTCAACAATATGTTTTGAACCAAAATTTCCAACATAGTTGGAGCGAGAGTACTGCCGTGGTCCAGCTGTTGCGTCAGGAGCATCGTCGCCATTGCCTGCACCACTTGCTGCGCCTGGGTTAAAAACAGTATTCAGGGCAAATGCATCAGACGGACACAGAAATGCTGAAACAACAGTAGCTCTCACTGCTGCAGGGCTATCACCAACTGCCTGAGAGAAATCGATTTGGTTATACAAATTCATTTCTTCGATGTGTGGAAGGATTCGTGAACTCCATCCCCAGCCTTCCCCTTCATCGCCGTGAATCTGACCATCTTCGTATTCACCGATCCATCCTACTGGGAAGGTTTCAGGATTGGCGTCAGCGTAGGAGTGTATCCCAAGGCCAACCTGCTTGAGATTATTGGTGCAGGCAGACCGTCGGGCAGCCTCTCTGGCAGCTTGGACTGCCGGTAGCAAAAGGCCAATCAAAACACCAATGATGGCAATAACAACAAGCAATTCGACAAGGGTAAATCCACGTCGTTTGACGTGCTCCCGGTGATGAAAAATCTGCAAGGTTTGAAACAACATAATGAAAACTCCAAATACAAATGTGAATAAAAGATCTGAACCAGTCTTGTTTAAAAATCAATCTCATATGGTTGCGATTGCAACACGTATAGAAAGCAGCACCGAATGATCGCTGCTCATTTGCATTGCTGGGCATAGAAACCAAGGAAGGCAACTGAAATGAGCACAATAATCGTCGGAGACAGTTTCACTGTTATGCGAAGATCACTGGTGGACCACGAGGCCTTGGCCGAAGAGAGAAATCAAATGACAGGTCAATGTCATTTGGAGTGACCAATGTATCGGGCACGATTGCTGAAAAACAATGAAGCGCAGGAGTGTGCACACTGTGTGCTTTGGCAAGACTAAGAAACTGACAAATTGTGCAATCGTCAGAGGTGTCTTGAGAAATGGGAATCTGGCGATGGTGGTGGTGATGGTGGTGGTGGTGACACTTGTAGTCTGAGCCTGCAGGATCAGCTTCATGGTGAGCATGGTCGTGGTGGCAGCTATGATTGCCATCAAGATCAGAGGAGATAGCACATTGCGTGAGGTGAGCGTGACAGTGCGAGTGCAGGCCAAGAACGTGGAACCCGGCATGCCCCAGCATGGAAGCGAGCCCGAAAGAGCTTATCAGTAAAAATATGACGATTCGTACCATGGTATCCAAGGAAAGACGCCAGCCTGCATCCAGATACAAAGCCTGTGCTATCTGAAAGTCGCTGCTTTTCCAAGTGAAAAGTGATCAGACATCGATTTTTATTGTAAAAAAGCGTTCTCTGAGCTGCCAGTCGAGAGAAACGATAAAAGTTAAAGATATTGTTGGCGTTTATTTATATACTCGAAGAAGTCGAGTGACTTTTTCATGGAAAATCGAGCTGGATCGTGTTTTCCTTGGATGTATTGGGATCGGTTGGCAGGTACGAAGAGTCAAATCAATTCAGGAAATGGTTGTGTATCACACCATCCACAAAACCAGAGGCGGCATGAAAGGTGATCGTATGAATATGGCAAAGAAGGCATTTACGCTTGTTGAGTTGTTAGTGGTGATTGCCATTATTGGGGTCTTGATTGGGCTTCTACTCCCAGCAGTACAGTCAGCTCGAGAAGCTGCGCGTCGAGCCAATTGCACAAATAATCTGAAGCAGATGGGTCTGGGTATGCATAATTTTGCGACTGCGAGGAAAGAGCGTTTTCCACCCGGACGTGTGAAGCAGAGTAATTTCAAAACGGTTGGCTGGTCTAGCTTTTTTCTGGACTTCATGGAGCAGAGTCAGTTACAAGCAACGTGGGATGCCGTTGCAGATCCAGATGTTGCTTCAGGTGATTCACGTCTTTATTTGGCTGCAAATTTCATTGATAAAATTAATGAGAATGCTACCCACACAAAAATCCCAACCTATTTATGTCCATCGACGGCTCGGGAAGATTCCACACGAAGAAATGGTTTTATTGTTACAGCTGGGCAATATGAAGGCATGGCCTGTACAGACTATTTCGGCAATGCTGGACCGAATCATAATGAACCGCAGTTTTTGAAGCCAAATGGTGATAGGTATGAGGAACATAGTGGTGTTCTGCTAAGAAAGAACGCAGATAATCTTGATGGTGGCACACGGTTCTCTCAAATAACGGATGGTCTCTCAAAGACGGTTGTCGTCTGTGAAATTACCGGTAGTGGTCTCAGGGGCGGCTCGAATAATAGTGCGCGAGGTGTCTGGGCTTCGGGGCTCAACTGTTCGGAGATTGGCCATAATAATTCGACACCAGCTATCATTAATCCTGATCCAAGTGATGTTTGGAAAGAGGTTAATACGCCCTTGTTGTCAGATCACCCTTCTGGTGCATCAGTATTGATGTGTGATGGCTCTGTTCATTTTTTGAATGAGAGTACAGACAAGAATATTGTGACCGGCTTAATGTCGAAGAATTGTGGTGAAATTGTGAGTGTTGATTAGTTTCCCACTTGCCATTTGCAGGTGACTAAACTGCTAGGGAATGTGGCTGAAACATAGTCATGACGTGCTGATGCATCGTGAATCAACAATATGCCTTAGCGTTGCGGGCTTTGGTTTGAATCTATGGAGTTTCTTACTAGTATCATGAGTTCAGGGGCGACCCAATGATGCTCATGAACGAATGATACTTGAGAAAGTGTACAAGGATGCCCATTGCCAGCTGCGAAGATAGCCGCGCACTATCTTGGACAAACAATCGTCGCCCAGGACTGTTGTCCTTTCTGTTATACGGTGCGTTTGTCCTTATGCTCCCGATTCTTCATGCGGAGGAAATACGATATGGACGGAAAGAACCGCTTCCAAGACCTGACAAGGCGATACGACTGGCATCATATAACGTCCTCAACCTCTTTGATGCAAAAGACGACCCTGCTCTACAGGGAGAATTTGATGATATCACGATGGTGACTTCCCAAAATCGTTGCGAGTGTCTCGGTCAAGTGATCCAACAAATTGATGCAGATATTCTTTGCCTGCAGGAAGTTGAAAGTGAAGAAGCCTTGCGTTGGTTTCGAGATACGTATTTGGCTGATATGGGATATGAATATCTGGCAAGCCGTGATGTTGGATATTATCGAGGTATCGAACAGAGTGTTCTCAGCAGGTTTCCAATTTCACATGCGACTACTTGGGCAAATGAAGATCTGACGGATATGGAGGAGCTCAAAACAGGTGAGGGGTGGAATGAAGACGGTGAACCACCAACGCAATTTCAGCGGAGTCCTCTCATGGTCGACATTAAGATTCCAGGGAGAGCGAATGCCCAGCATTATGAAATAACAGTTGTTGTGGTGCATCATAAATCTGGCTGGCACCGAAGGCAACGCGAGAGTGAGGCCCTTCAGCTTGTTGAGCTCCTCCAAAGGAGACTTGCAAAAGAACCCAACCTCAATCTTTTGGTTGTTGGAGACTTCAATGCAGGTCCATTTGATAAATCTTTGGCTGTTTATCAAGACGCTGGATTTATAAATGCCTATAACCATCGTTGGAAAACAACTGGAAACACACGGGACTATTTCCGTACCCACGAGTCAGATAGAGTTCTTGACTACATGATGATTCACCCAAATGCAGATGCTGAAATTGTTGATCACAGCTTCCAGATTGTCGGCACGCTTTTTCCTGGTGACTCGTATGACTACCGAAAAGATCAACCTCCGTCAGGCTATGCGGCAGACCACTATCCTTTGGTGATCGACATGCTTCCGCACGATAGAGCAAACTGATTGGTTTTGCTCTTGTTGTGTGAGTTATGCACTGTCTTAATTCTTTTTCATTTCGCGTGATAGGCGAAATTTCGTACTTGAAAACGCCCAGATGCAAATGACAGTGTGATCTGTTTTTTTTCTCGCTTCATTGCAGGGTGCGTGAGTTCTGTTTGAAAATCACCAATGGTGATCATCGCAGTCTCCCCTTGAAGTGATACGCGAACGGTTGTCCACGTGTTATTGAGGGTGCCGAGCATTGGGAAGCCCTTTGGCTGAAAAGAGTCCCCCTTGTTGTCTTTCGATGATTTTTCAGCCCAGGCAATCATTCGGGATTTTCCTTTTTTCTGGAAAGGCGTCATGCCTTTTTCTGGATCAATCAACGATATTCGAAAGACGTGTCCATCACCATTGAGCGTAAAAACAACTCGCTGGCATTCAGAAGGATGCATGTCAAACGAGGTGATTCCTTGTGAGCAATCAACAGTCCATTTCAGTATTGGGCCATGATTTGCATACTTCTTGTAGAGTTCCGGGTCGGCAACGACTGATGCCATGCCATCGTGAAACTGCCAGTCGCCCCGCTCTGCTTCTCGTTGTGAATGGTCACTTGATGCAAACGCATCAATCACATCCATACCAAACAGAGGTGTGGTGAGAAAAGGGATTGAAACAACACATGTCATAACGAGTCGTAGCATTGGTCACTCCGTAGACAATCAATGGGAACATACTGATCTGAATAGAGACACGAAAATATAACGCTTAAGGGTTCTTCAAGTGAGTGATGAGAAAAGCCGTTGGGCTGTCATGTTTCACCTCAGGAGCACCGGGGTAGACAAGTTCACAAACGACACCCGTTGCCTCACAGTGTTCCTGAAGTTTGACTCCAAAGTTGGAGGTATGCGTGGGGTCTTTTTGCTCGTTT
>Ga0114925_10000241_pt1 | contig 22467 bp, 20 predicted proteins | sample SumtaG_2_FD_87287 | JGI IMG/M metagenome (GOLD analysis project Ga0114925, IMG submission 87287) | Deep subsurface microbial communities from Indian Ocean to uncover new lineages of life (NeLLi) - Sumatra_00607 metaG | ecosystem: Environmental > Aquatic > Marine > Oceanic > Sediment | place... | reverse complement strand
TGAAAAATGCACAAGTTTTGGGAGACCCTCAATTATTGATACAGATACAAAGAGAAACTATGCAGTTATCCAAGCAAATGATGAAAAAACAATTATTACCAATGTGTTTAAGATGTTTTATTTTTATAGGAATTTTTACAACTCTTAGCTTTATATTCGCTGATTACGATAGTGGTTTATTACCATTTCCTCTTTGGATTTTCGGTAGTGGTTGGTTCGGCATATATTTTATTTTTTCTATCACTTTTTCATTAATAATTTTTGGAATAAAGAAATTGTACAAAAGATACGTTAAAAAAGAAACTAAATCAAAGAGCTACTTACGAGAGATTATGGGGATTTTATCTCCAACTCAAAAAACATCTGGAATCTCATACCAACTTTCAGATCCTACACAATCTCAAACAACCAGCCAGACATCATCTGAAACAGTGGAATCTTGGAAAGATCGCATCAAAAATTCAGATTAATAAAATTTAAAAATAACCTAATTATAAATATAAAAATTTGATCTAAGACAATGATCATCCATTAATATGTATACTTCCATTTTCATTTAAGCATAATAGAGGAAATATTTATCCCATTCAAGCAAAAAATAATTTAATAAAAAAAAGGAAGATAATCTATTAGGAATAAAACTCTGTCCAAATTGTAAATCAAAAATTTTTGATCCTAATGCAAAATTCTGTGCTCAATGTGGAATAGAACTAAAATATAGCTAAATAGGTCAGAATAAAATGGATGATAATAACAATATTAAAAGGCAAATGTTCCTCTACTTTACATTTGCATTATTAATGATTATATTAAATTATGCAATCCAAAAGGGCAATCAATTAGTAATTGAACCATTTATTTGTCAAAATTTCGAAGATAATGATTTCATTCAGACATTTTATTGTTCAATTAATCCATATAATATGCCAGAATTAATTGGAAGCATTGTAGCAGTAGGTATTACATACATTATAAAGTTTTTTCTGGATAAATTTATAGTTTTTAAAAAAACTGAAAAAGAATTAAAGGAGACTTCAATAGAATTCCTTAAATATTTTGGATTTGCGATACTTACTACGATTGAAAATATTGGAATTCAGTTTTTATTAACAAATTTCATGAATGCTCCATTAGAGATAAGTTTTATAATCGCGTTATCTATTGGTTATTTTACAAAATTTTTCTTAGATAGAAAATTTGTCTTTAAAAAAATTCAAGAATAAAAAAATTTAATAGATCGGAAGGTGATTTTAATCATATGTCAGATGATCATGAAAATTATGAAGAAGAAGATAAATCCATAGCTGAGGCATTATCGACATTAGGCTGGGTGGAGGAAAAAGAAGAAGAGGAAGAATCACCTCTAGGAACAGAAGACAATCTCATGGAACAACTTAATCTCTTCATGAATGAAAATAAGAAACTAACTGAAGATTTAAATGAAAAAAATAAAACTATAAAAGAATTAAAGACAAACGTACAAGAACTCACCCAAAAGATTGAAGATAATGCAACTCAAGGTCAAGCCATTCAAAAACTTTATGAAACAATTGAAGATAAAAATGATGAGATTGAAAAATTAAATAAAATTAAAACTGATCAAATAGAAAAAATTACGGATTTAACTTCTCAAATTGAAACGATTAATTCTGAACAAACTCAAAATCAGGATTTATTAGAACAACTACAGGAAAAGGAAAATAAAATTAAAGATTTAAAAGAACAACTTCAATATCTTGAAACTGATACCATACAAAAGTCTAAGTTTGAAAAAGCTGAAGTTCTTTTAGAAAAAAAAGATGAAATAATAACAGAAAAAGAAAAAGCTATCTTTAACATTGAAAATTCTTTAAAATCTGCTAATCAAAAAATTCATGATCTACAACGGCAACTTGAAACTTTTTCTTTATTAAAGAAAGATTTAGAGAAAAAAGATGAACGAATTAAACAATTAGTAGTAGAAATTGAAGAATTGAAACAAAAAAATATAACTAATTCAGAGCTTATAAGTCGGCTTGAAGAACGTTTAGAAGAAGCTCAAGAAAAATCGGGTCATATAACTGGTAAGTTTGAGGTAGAATTAGCTCATATGCGGAATATAATTAATGGAAAAGACTCAGAAATTAAAGAATTAAAAGAAAAAGCATTTGGGATGGAAAATAAATTAAGTGAAACAGAAAAAATAGAGGAAAAATTATTATCTGACATTCAGGATATTAAAGATGACAAATTAAAAATGGAATCTGAATTAGAAAAGAAAGATCTAGAATTAGTAGAATTAAAGAAAAAGATTAAACTAATGCGAAGAGATTTAGCAAAATCTTAATCATTCCTAATTTTATTCATTTTTTTTAAAAAAAGTAAAATATAAATAATTGATTCAGATTATCGGGTTATTTCTCACGCCACTGGATACCACATGATCCGCAGCGGTATTTTTTGCCGTACATCCTCGGGTAGTCGAGAATTATATTAGATTTATCGATACTCTCGTGGATCATATGAGGGTCTTCACAACCACATTCTGGACATTTTCTTCTTGTTCCTTCCACTTTTTCGACAGTTATAATCGAATCATCAACTTTTCCTGGTATTCCAGGCGCAGCACCAGAAGCACTTGGGGGTCTAGGTTTGGAAGCAGCAGCTATATCTGCTTTTATTTCTTCTGGAGTAACCTCTCTTATTTCTGCTTTACGTTCTGGCTGAATTTCTGCTACAGCTTTATCAGCTGCGGTCTCAGGCTCTAATATAGATTCAGCACGTAATTGTACTGCATCAGATTCTTTGTAATCTACTCCTCTTTCTATAGCTACTAAGAATTCGGCATCATCCCCCTCTTCATAAATTGTTTCGTTTTGTAAACCAGCTCGATCGGCATCGATTTGTCTGGCCCATTGACCTGATTTTACACGTTCTTTAACATTGGAGTCCCCTCCATGCCAAATATATACTTTATTACCTAAATCAGCTACAAAACAATCCTCTGATTCTAAAGAATCTTTAGAAAATGGAACTTGTATCATTTTCATAGTATTAATACCTTCAAATTCTTCAGATGAGACGCGATATAAAACATTTTTCCACTCTGAGAAACCTGCCCAATCACCGGTGCTTACATCTTTTAGTAAGGTTTTTGCTATATTTTTTTCTACAACTTTCATTGCCCCCATAGTATTAACTAACTTCATAAATACTGGTGTCTCTTGATTTTGATCTACCGTAATAATTTTAGCTGCTCCCCCTCTTTCTTGATCTAATTTACGAGCTTGAACTGCTCCTGCGGTTTTCTCGTCTACTGAACACTTACTGCCGATCCAAACATAAATTGTACGTTCATCATCTAAAAGGTATGTATCTCCTGTTGAAAACACTGGTTTTTTTACTTCTTTTAGTTCCCCTTTATCAATCATATAAAGTTTTATAATAAATTCACCTTTTAGTTTTTTTTTTAAAATTTATATACATTATAAAAGAATCCTTATAAAAAGTTTGATAATATTACTAAAAGTTTAAATATATAATTTCGAGAAAAAAGTAGACTAAAAATCATCTAGAGCTAAATCAATTCTTTCAATTAGTTTTGGGATTTCATTAGTATCAACAGAGCAATAAGCTATTCGGATTCCATTTACATTTTCATCTAATTTTTCTATTGGTATAATTCCTACTTTATATTTTTTTAATAAGTGATCAGCGAATTCAGTTGCTTTAATCTTATCTGGATCTAAATTTACAAATAGAAAAAAACCTCCCGAATTGGGGTCAATTGAAATTTTTGGATTATTTATTTTAGCTAACTCAGAATTTATTTTTTTATATCTTTGATGCAAGATATTTTTCACTTTCTCTCTTGATTTAATGATTTGATGGATACCCTTTTCATTAAATAATTTTTGAGTTAATACTTGATAAAAATGATTACAATTCGAGATTGTAGCCCGAATAAAACCTTCTAATTTATTCTCGATCTCTTTTTTGAGAATTTCTAATTCGTCATCAGTCTCAAACCAATTTTCTTTTAATCCAATGGTGATAAATCCGACTCTACCACCATATATTAAGAGTTCTTTAGTTATTCCGTCCAATTTAATTGGAATTACGTTTTCCTCTAATTGATGGAGATCATAAAAAACAGATCTATTTAAAACATTATCAGTATATACATATGGTTCATACGCATCATCAACAAGTATTATTATTGGTTTTTCAAGAGATTCTTGACTCTCTTTTAATAATTTAACAAGTTGCTTACTCTCCTCTTTTGTAGGAACGTAGCCAGTAGGGTTATTCGGAAAATTTAATAAAATTAAAATTTTATCTTGAGTAGTTCCTACATCATAGATTGCATCGTTTAATCCATCAAGATTCAGATTTTGTTCTTCAAAAAATTCAAAAAACTTAATTCTAGCACCAATAAATTTACAAATTATATTGTCATAATTACCCCATCTCTTATTTGGCATGATTATTTTTTCACCAGGATTTAAAAATAAATTGCAACTTTGAAATATGCCATTAGTGACTCCGTTGGTAATTATTGGAGTTGTAATATATTTTTTTAAATTTTTTATCTTTGTATTCTCTTTTTCATCATCATAAAATGATTTTTTGAGTATCCATTCCTTCCAAATTTCTCTTGTTTCAAGTAACCCGCCGATAGAAGGATATGTTACAATTTCGTGTATCATTAAATTCGAATATTCTGATATTTCTTTAAGATAGCATGGCATCCAATCCGAACTACCTCCATCAATGAAATCTTTTTCGAAACCATAAGCAGAACCTATTGTACCAATTAATTCTGCTTCACTTTTTGCCCTTCTTGCCCAATAAAAAATCCCCTCTGGTAAAAAAATCCTTTTTCCAATATCAGAAAACGTTTTATATAAAGGAGTTTTTTGAATATATTTAAAGTTCATATTTTTTTAAAAGCTTTATAAATTTTTTACTAAAAATTGTCCATAAAATAAATATTTAAGTATATAGAAACACTATATAAAAAATTATGAGTAAACAAAATATTTCAGATGATTCTGAACAGGAGAAACATAAAGATAGTGCTTTAACAAGAGGAAGGAATGACTTTATAAATGGAATTAAGAATACCTTTAACGACTTTCAAAAATCACTCGAAAGCCAATCACAGAAAAATAAAGAATTATGGGAAAAAAATAAAGATAAAATTAATACATTTTTCACAAATATGAAGCAAAAATGGGATAAAAAAATTCAAATACTGAATTCTGATATTGAGAAAAGTAAGTTAGAAACTAAAGAACAATGGAATGCTTATAAAGAAAAAGTTAAGCAAGATTTCAAAAAATGGGAAGAAAAAACACGTGAAGACTGGCAAGAAGGCATCAAATCATTCAGAAAAGGATTTTTCAAAGCTTATTTTTGGGCTCTACTATTAATACTCCCTATTCTTATAATAGTTATTGTAGTATTAGTTATAGTAAATAGATATTTAGGATGATAAATCTACTACTTATTACTCTTAACATCTATTGGAATAGAGAATATATCAAAGTATCTTATCTTGAAAAATAATGATTGAAATTCTTACAATATCTTTTATTGTCGCTTTAACAGGGGCTTTATCTCCTGGTCCTGTTTTAACTTTTACAATTTATAAATCTCTAAATAGTGAAAAGGGTTACTTAGCGGGATTTTTTATAGTTTTAGGTCATGCTTCCTTAGAATTTTCTTTGATCCTTTTATTATTATTGGGTGCTTCTCTACTTTTCCAAAATTTAGTATTTCTAATAATATTAGGCATTGTAGGAGGAATTTGTTTAGTATTATTTGGAATTCTGTCCATACGAGATGTCTATAAAAAGCAATATGAGTTAGATTTTAATATATCTAATGAAAATTTAAAGAATTTTAAAGGAAATAGTTTTATTGGAGGTATATTTTATTCAATAACTAATCCTTATTGGGAGTTTTGGTGGGCAGTGGTTGGTTTAACAATAATGATTGATTTAAATGTGTCTTTTGAAAACCCAATGGGGCTTTTACTATTCTTTATTGGACATGAATTAGGAGATTTTGTATGGTACATCCCAATTTCTATATTCGTATATTTTGGGGGTAAATCTTTAAATCCCAAGGTTTACAAATATGTTTTGATAGTATGCGGAGTATTCATGATAATTTTTGGAATCTACCTATCTATTAATATTATCATTTTTCCTCCTAAAATATGAAATCTTAAAATTCCTCATTCCCATTATTTTCGAAAAGTTCTGAATATGGCTCAAGAAAATGATTCTGACACATTGGACATGAATTATATTTAGATAACCAAAAAGCAACACAAAGATAATGATAAGTACTTGCACAAAACGGACAAGTTATAACTTGATCTCTTGCAAAGTTAATAAATTTATGACAAACTGTACATTGAACATCTGATTCGGCAATTCCCTTTCTAATTTTAACTCGTGTAGATAAAATTTTCTCCAATTTAGATAATTCTACTTGATAAAGACCTAAAGAATGATTAAGTTGATTAAGCTTTGAATTTATTTCAACAATTCTTTCTTTTAACTCATCTTCACTTAATCGTTCTGCTAAAAACGATGATAAAGCAAAATTAAGTGGTAATTCTTCAAAATTTTCAGTCTGTTCAGTAATTTCCGTAATCGTTGCGAATAAAAGCCCTTCCTTTTCAATCAATTCTTTAAAGCTTTTGAATAATTTATTTAATAATAACGATATAAGAAATGCTAACTGTTGCCTTTTCCGATTAAAATTATCTTCCCAAAATTTGATGATTTGATAAAGGTCAACATCATGTGATTTAACGGAATCTAACTTTTTATAGACCTCATCTTTAATTATTTGGATTCTTTTATTACAATCACTTAAAATTTCTCTGATATGTTTTAATTGGGGAAATTCCTCTTTTATTATTAACGACGTTTGATCCTCATATGTTCTAATTAAATCATTCACAGTTGAGATTTTCTCAGTAATAAAATCTCTAATGCCAACTCGTAATTCCTCATTCTTAACAGTTTCAATAAAATTTAAATATTCATTTTTTCTACGGAAAATCTCAGATGCAACATTTGAAAGAATTTTTTTTAATGAGTTTGTTATATTCTCATATGGTTTTAAATGATTTTCAAATCTTAATATCCAATCTTCAATATTATCAATTATCGAAGAAAAATTATCAATCTTTCTATAATAATAATTCGCAATTTCTTCAAATTCTGTTGATTGATTTACATCATTAATCTTTTCTTGAAATTTCTTTTCTATACCATTAATATATATTTCTACAATTTGAGGAAAAAAAATACCAATGTTCTGATCCAGAATCGATTTTATATTAGTTTTACTATCCTTTTCTGAGAGAAGAAACTCTTCAATTTCATCAAGAATATTTCTCAATTTATCTTTAATTATACTTATAGCTAAAGGACGCGCAAAATCTTTTAAATGTTGTATGACTTCTTTCCTTTCAAGAATATTTATAAACGCTTCTCCCTCATATTCTTCAAAAATATTGTTTTTATAGAGGAGGTAAATTAGATCTGAATAAGGTTTAATGTTTCCTTCATCTTTAGATAAATAATGCTGAAACAATTCATCAAAATGGAATGATAAAATCCCTTCATCTTTATGTTTTTTTCCTTTTTTAGGAAAAACATCATTTAAACTTCTTATGAATACATAAAGATCCTTAATTTCATTCCAGTTTTCAAGTGTATTTGGAAATTCATTTAATTTAAAGTTTAAATTTTTAATTTTGTTTGCCTCAATCCATAAATAAATCTCATTATCGTAGTTTATTTCAATTTTTATAAGAGAATTTTTAAGAGTAGAATGTATACTACTATACTCATCAATTAGATTTTTCAAGTTTGATAATAAAGCTTCTAAAAATGATTTTTTTTTGAATAATCTTTTAATATTCCGACTATTTGAATTTAAATTTTGTAGATTTTTTGAAATAAGGTTTAGTTCTTCAACAATTTTTGATTTTAAATGATAAAAATTAAGGTTGCCATTTGATATTAACTCCTCAGAATTTAGCAAATATAGATCCAAAAAAACTTTCAATTCATTTAAGTAATTTGAATATAAGTTAAGAATTGGAGTTGAAAGTTGTAATTTTGATTTTATATATTCCTCTATTTCAGATTCTCCAGCATTTTCTGTTTCAAAATTTGCTAGCTTCTTTTTTATCTCTAATAATTCTTCTTTAGTAAACCCACTTATTTCCTTAGTACCATCGAATACATTATTGAAAAGATTCAACATAAAAATACTATGTATTAATAGATTAGCTTATAATAATTAGAAATATATTATACAATAAATTCTTAATGATTAAAAAGAAATTATTTCTTAAGAAGGAGGGCTCTAAATTATTCTCCTAACTCTTTTATTTCTATAAATTTTTCTTCAGCACCGTCTTTAGTTATTATCAGAAGATCAATCCCATTACCACTCATAGCATCTCGTTTAATCGAGGTACTAATTGTTTTTTCCACTAATTTTTCCCCTTCTGCAACTGTCATATCTGATCTATATTCTAGTTCTAAAATACCAATTGAAAGAAGCATTCCTGTTCCTGCTGTTCCATAATCTTCAGGCATTAATGAACCAAGGGCATCTAAAACATATAATTTAGGGCCATCTTTATCCATTCCAGCTATAATTATATTCGTATACAAGGGCATCATTTTTCTTGAATACAAATAATTTGAAACCAACTTGCCTAAACTCTTAGTAGTAATTTTCTCTCCTGCATCTAAAAGATATAAATTTGCCTGAGCTTGTAAAATCTTAACTAAAATTTGGAAATCTCCAATTAATCCATATGCTGCTAATCCAATATAATCAGTTATCTTAAAAACTTTCTTTGTTGATTTACTTATCACAGTGTATCCAAGCGTACCACGCCTATCATTTCCAAGCACAACACCATCCTTACATTTTATTGCTACACCACAAGCACCGGGGACAATTATTTGTTGAGCCATATAAATTTACCTATTAGAATTTAATTGTTAAAATATAGAGATCTTTTGATAATATAAAATAATCAGAATTAATTAAAATTTTTCTTTTAAATTATAAAATTTTACTCAATACATCAAAAAATAAATTCTATTTATTATAATTCTACATATATTATTTTTCATATTTAATTTAACCATGTGAATTATAGATTGAAGATAATTTTTACTTGTTAATTCAATTATGACTAAATGCTTATGATCAGATAATTCATAATATGATATTAAGTGGCGATTATTTCTATCGATAAAAATTTTTTTAATTCCTTATTGAATTATAATAAAACCTATATTATGAATGAATTATTCAATATTAATATTTGAACAATTTTGATACTAAAAAAACTCATTCATATTTTTATTATGATCATTGAGTTAGTGATCCTATATAGGATGGTAATATATTTATTGTGGATTGCTAATTTTCATTAAAATATTTTTAATTTCCCATTAAACCATAATAAAAACCAATTTAAAGACCATTTACTCAATCTTGTTATTTGAATTATTTTGATACTAACAAAATTAATTCATATTCTTTGTATGATCAACAAACACGTGATCATAGAAAGTTACCATTTAATTGAAATATTAATTTTTTGTCGTAATTTTTTTTCCATTTAACTCTTTTTATTCTTCTGATTCGCCATAACATTTAAATAACTCTTCACATATAATACTATCTAAGAAACTTTAAAAATAAATTAAAAAAAAATTAAAACCTTAGAGTTTAAAATTAAAAATTAAAAAGTGGAGGAAAAAAATTATGGCAAAAAAGAAACATTCCTTTGCATGGAGCCCAATTCGTCGCCTGATGAAACAACAAGGTGCAACAATTGTAGCTCGAAACGCAGTTGATCTATTAATTGATCATTTAGAAAAGACAGCTACAGCATTAACTACACAAGCAAGATCATTCACAACTCATGCAAATCGTAAAAAGATTACCAAAAATGATTTACTCTTGTCGATTAAGTACAAATAAGTTAATTTTTAATCATCAAAAAAATAATATATTCCTTTTTTTTCCTTTTTTATTTCTTTATTATTTAAACTTAAAGTGAGTTTCAAGCAGATTGAAATCAATTTCTCTAAATTAATCCTTTGATAGTTAGAGTTTAAAAGTCTGAATAAAAATAAATAGTAACCAAAATGTATTTTTTAGTTCTTTAATTAATAATCATAGTGTATTACATGTGAGAGAAGAAATGCAAATGGTTCAAAAAACCGAGGAAAATAACCAAATCCAAGTGAATGGGAAAGCAAAAGAGAATCTTTTCCGCGCTATGGAAATAATGATGCAAAATCTCGAAGCTAATGTGATTCACCTTAAGAAAAACAAGTACTTCAAACACACGCAGAAATTTATTGAATTAGTATATGATGGTATAATTAATAAGAGGAGACTTTTCTTATTGGCTTCAGGAAGGAGTGCATTCATTTTGCAATGCTTTGCTACACGTCTTGTACATTTTAACGCTGAGGTTTATATGGTAACCAATTTAGGTTCAATACCGGCACTTACAAATAATGATATTTTGATAGTTTTATCAGGTTCAGGAACAACTGAGATTGTTGTGTCCTTATTGAAAAACTATGTGAATACAGTCCAACCCTATGGTATAGTCTCCATAACATCCCACCCAGAATCAATTATTGGTAGAATTTCTGAAATTACAATCAAACTAAAAGGTCGAACAAAAAGGGATAAACCTGCCGCAGGAGATGATGCTATATTAACTCCTGAGGGCACAAATTTTGAGATTGCTGCATTTGTGTATCTTGATTCAATAATAGCAGAATTAGCTATTAAATTAGGAAAGACAGATGAAGATATGCTTAAAAAACATTCTCAAGCAACCTAACTTTCTTTTTTCTTCTTTTTTTAATAAGAATTCCCTTTTTCTTGTAAAGTAATAAATAATTAATAGGTATTTTGCATAATTATTAATAGCGCCGATTTATAGTGTTTTTATGAGAATTTAATTTGATGAATAAAAATCTCCAAATCGGCGCACATTTTACATTAATAAGGCGCCAATTGCAGCACAAAATTCTGAATTGTTTAAGAATATTGCTTTTTTTTTGTTAATCTTACAGATTAGTGATAAAATTTTCTTTGCTAACCTATTTTCTTTTAAAAATCCACCACAAAAGACAATACTTAAAATATCATTATTGTCAGCCATCAAGTTTGCCATTGTGCCTATATTTTCCCCGATCATGCATATTATGGAATTTATAAAATCCTCTTTTTTCAAATTATTCATGGTAAAACTAAGATCAATCTTTCCTAAGGATGCCGCTGTAAACTCCCTAAATAGTAAATCAACTCTATCATCTTCAGGAGCATAAATATCAGAAACTTTTAAATCAACATTATATCTATTTCCTTTTTTGGCTAGGTTTAATGCCTCTTGGAAATTATCCGAATTGAATAAAATTCTAATCAGTCCCATAAAAAAACCTCCTCCCATAGCAGTACCTCCCAAGTGTTCAATAGAATCTTTTTTAGAAACCATCGAAGTTCCAGTTCCGATGGTCACGATTAATGAAGGAGATAATTCTTTCTTTTTTTCTAAGAAATACAGGATTTCAATTCCTTTAACATTAGCTTCAAATTCATTTATTAATTTTGTTTCAACTGTTTTTGAATAGTTTCGATATAAATTGAAGCTTTTTCCTCCTGTAAAATTAATTTTTTTGAATTGTTTTACATTCGACTCTAAAGCTATTTTGAGTGAAGTTAAATCAGTTTGAGTTAGAAAGTAAGATAATTGTAATTTATCACCATTTAAATATGCAATTTTGGAAAGAGTTTGTCCCATATCGACTCCAATTGTATCTGCTGGTATTTGAACATTTAGATTATCTATGTTTATACTGAACATCTTTTTTATCCCTTAACTTAAAATTCTAATCTTTCATTATTTTATATTAATATTTCAATTTAATAAATCAATTTTGTAAATCATTCTTACATGATAGATCAGCCAAACTTAGAAAATGTTGAAGTTGCAATAATTAAGGGAAATACCCCTAAAGAGGGTGTTCTGGAAGGAATTGAGAAACTTGGTGGAATCTCCAAATTTATTAATAAAGGAGATCAAGTTTTCATTAAATTTAATTTAAATTTACCTCATGGATTTCCAACAAATACTAATTTTAACGTATTAAAGGCATTAATTAAATCTTGTAAGAAAGCAGGGGCTAACAAAATCTACTTGGGAAGTTTTCCAGTTAAAGGTTTTTCAATTTATGCAATTTCAAATTTATTAGGGCTTCATAACTATTTTGAAACTCTTGGAGCAGAATTAGTATATTTAGATAATAGTAACTATTATAACCAGAAAGGAATAAAACCAGATAAATTAAAAGAAATTAAGGAAAAATCATTTTCAAAGGTTGAAGTTTATAACAATGAAGTAAAATTTCCAAACATAGTCCTTAATTCAGATAAATTAATATTAGTAAATCAAGTTAATGTAGAGCCTTTATTCAAATGTAATTTATCAATATTAAATTACTATTCAATCATTCCAAATGCATATCAGGAAATTGATAAAAATGTACGGGCAGGAAAGGATTATTTATTTCTTGATCAATACAAACAAGATCTAGTTTCAAAAATTATTGACATTTCTACAATAAAAAAACCCGATTTAGTAATAAATGATTTATTTTATATAATGGAAGAAGCTGGTCCGTATATTTATAAGGATTCAAAACTAAAAACTACAGGCTTAGTTATTGTTGGTAATGATCCTATTGCTGTTGATTTAATTACGTTAAATCTAATGAATATTAATAAGGTTGATAGTAAATTAATTTTGGAAGCTCAAAATAAAAGAGTAGGTATTACAGATATTTCAAAAATAAATATCTTGGGAGAAAAATTCGAAGATATTAGTATAAATGTTTCTTTATGTGCATCGAAGCTTGAAAATATTAAAACACCAAATTTTTCAATTAGATCAGGCAGGTTTTGTTCAGGATGTTCAAAACAGGCTTATCATTTTTTAAATTTTATCAAAATGCATATGGTAAAAGATTTAAAATATAACCCAAAAAATTCGTTTTTGATTGGGGAAAATCCCTTAGATCCAGAATATTTTGAACATATTATTCTATTTGGAGATTGTTGTATTAATAGCACAAAAGATCGTAGTTTTAGAAAGGAAATAAAGAGATCTCATAAAAATGTCACAAATGAATCAAAACAGAAAAAATTTAAAAAAGTAAAATCCACAAAAAAGGGAAAAACTAAGGTAAAATTAAATAAAAAAATATTGGAATTGCCAGGATGCCCACCCGACATATTTAGCTCTCTAGAACTATTATTAGATTATTATGGAAAAAAAAACTCTCCAAATTTAAAGTTCATTAGTGAAATAATAAAATCATGGAGATCTCAACAAACTAAAGAAAAATTAGAGTTATGGGAGGCGCTCTAAAATGATGATCAATGAAAAATTCAAAAATAACTGGAAAAAAATCATTGATTTTAATTCTAAAGCAAATATTGTAGAAGATATCAAAGGGTTAAAAGAAATTGTTAGAATTCCCTTAACACCTATAAATCTAGAAGCGAATATTTTATATTATTTATTCGAAATTATTTATCCAAAATTTATAACTGATCAACAAAATATACTTGACCTTATTATCTCTGAAGAAGATATTAAGAATAAAACGTTAGGAATATATTTATATTCTACAAAAAAAGCTGGTATACATGAAAAAATTGAAAAATTGCCTATAGATATCATTAAAATTAAAGAAAAAGATTTTAATGATTTTGATGAGTTATTTACAAACCTTCAAAAAACTATATTGAAAAAAAAGGCAATAAGGATATCAAGCTTTCGATTATTTAAGAAAACTGCGATAGATTTATTAAATAAATATTGTGAACATATTGAAACGCTTTCAAATTATGAGTTTATAAAGAGATTTTTAGATTTAATTCAGGATTTAATTGAGAATGATTTATTTTATATATATCCTGAACCCAATATTTATAGATTTTTAAAAAAAATTATAACACTATTGAATGGAATTAAATTATCTAAAATTTTTGAATTAATTAACGAATTTACTCCTGTTTTTAATCTTTTATTTATTCTTAATTCTAAAAATTTAGTATTAACTTCTCAAATACAAAAAAAGATTTCTAAAACAAAGATATCAGAGATTTTATTAAAAATAGATAAGCTTGATGAATTTAGAGTTAATGAAAATCCTCCAAATATTCATGATACAATGATGCAGAATAAACTAAAATTTAAAGTTGATAATGTAATATACCTAAGCCAAAATGATATTTTATCTTTTTTTTCAGAGTTATTCGATTTGGAAATCCCATTGAATAAGGATAGTACAAATCTTATTGCTCAAAAAGTTTTATTTGGATATAGACGTTTTGAAGATCGTTGGAATATTGCTCCACGACCGACTATTTATAATAACCTTAGAAGATTCATATTTAGACTTTTTGGCTTTAATTTGAATCTTAAAAAAATCTCACATTGGACAATTCCTAAATTGCTCTCTAATTGTATTAATGTCTACTTTGGATTAAATTCTAAGGTTTTAGTTTTTTTAACTAATATTCAAAACTATAAAAACTTAAATTTAAAGACAATAGATTATCTAAAAGTTGCTTCAGAAAATATATTCTTATTAGAAATTGAGAATAGTTCCTTGACGAAAGTAATCCCAATTAAAAGATCTAATCTTTTTTCTAGTAAAATTGAATCTCTTGAATTAATAAGATCAAAGATTTCTGAAACTTATGGCTTTATATCATCAATATTAATAATCGATAAATATCTGATGATGAAATTTTTAGAGCTATTTGTTTTTAAATTAACTAAATTTTCTCCCTTTAAAAAATTAAAGACATTGAAATTATTTAAAGAAAAATCTTATTTTAATATGTATCCAGAGCCTCCAATTTATAAATTGTTCCAACAAAAACGAATTATTTCATTTTTAAGATTAATATTACCCATTTTGATTGATAAACATGAATTTTAATGACAATTCATGTTTTTAATTCATTTATCCTAAAAAAAATAATATTAACTTATTTGATAAATCCTTTTGCTACTAGAAGTTCTGCATTTAATATAGCACCACCAGCTGCCCCTCGTATAGTATTATGACTTAAAGCTACAAATTTAACATCAAATACATTATCCTTTCTTAATCTACCAATTGTTACTGCCATACCTTTGTCATTATCTCTATCTTTTTTGGGTTGCGGCCTATCTATCTCCTCTAAGTAAATTATTGGTTGTTTTGGAGCAAATGGTAAGTTTAATTCTTGAGGAACTGATTTGAATTCTTTCCATATTTTTAAAATTTCTTCTATTGTTGGTTTATTATCTTTAAATTTTAAATTTATACAAGCAATATGACCATCAGCAACGGGAACCCGAGTACATGTTGTACTAATTTGAATCGAATCATTATTAACTATTCCACTATCAGTGACTGTTCCTAATATTTTTAAAGGCTCTTTTTCAGATTTTTCTTCCTCGCCATTAATATAGGGAATAATATTATCAATAATGTCTAGAGATGGTACTCCTGGATAACCTGCTCCAGAGACCGCTTGTAAAGTAGTTACTATCATTTTTTCTACTTTATATCCTGCTTTTTCTAAAGCATAAATAGGAGTCATAAAACTTTGAACTGAACAGTTAGGTTTGACAGAAACAAAGCCCTTAGAAAAACCTCTCCTTTTCTGTTGAATAGGAATAACATTAATATGATCATAATTAATTTCGCCGATAATCATAGGTACATCAGGAGTCCATCTATGAGCAGAATTATTAGATATTACTACAATTCCCTTTTCAGCATATTTAAATTCGAGCTCTTTAATTTTCTCTTTAGTGGGCATTGTTATAGCAGAAAACATTAAACTAACTCCTGAAGGGATAGATTTGAAATCTTGGACATCTCTTACTATCAAATCCTTGATATCAGATGGTATTGATATTGGCATTTGCCACTTGGTCTTTACAGCTTCTTCATATTTCTTTCCTGATGATTTTGGAGATGCAGCAACGTCTACTAATTGAAACCAAGGATGATTTTGTAATAACTTTATATAATTCTGACCTACTACACCTGTGGCTCCTAAGATTCCTATAGGTTTTTTTTCTTTCAGTAAGATCAACCTGTTAAATTTTATGTTTTAATTTTTAATGAGTTAATATTGAATAACTTTTAGATTTTTACCAAAATATACTTCGAGCTTTTCCTTGAAATTTTAAACCATCATCATTTTATTAAGTTTTTAATTATTAGAAACGTTATTGTGTATCAGATTAGTGAATTTGTTTGATTAAAAAATTAAAATATCATTTATAATAAATATTTAGAAGTGAAATTTTGTGCACAGACATCATGATGATTTAGAAGAAGAAGCAGAAAAGTTAGAAAATCAATCCAAAGAAGAATTCAATAAAAAAAATTATACAATAGCAATTTCTCTCTTAAATGAAGCAAAAGAAGTTTACAAACAATTGGGATATGGAGGAAAAGTGGGAATCATTCAAAAACGGATTTCTCAAATGAAGAATCTTATGGCATTTGAAAAACAGGATACATATCTTAAAACTAAAAACGAAGCACAATTTCAACAACGCATTGATAAAGTATTAACTGAAAAGAAACGATATGAACATAAACAAATAGAGTCTTTAAAAGAAATTCCACCCCAAATAAAAGGAAAACTTGAAAAAATAAATTTATTAAAAGAGAAAGTGGAAAAAGAATTAAAATTAGGCAGAATTGAAAGAGTTAAAGGAAGATATGAATATATTATAGAGTTATATAAATCTATTCCTAAAAGTATAGTAAACTCATCATTTGAGATCTTAGAAATTGAAAGAATACTATCATCTTTAGGAGATAAAAAATAAAATTTCATCATTCATTTTAAATTATAATTAGCTAATTCTTGAGATTATATGAAAAATCCATTTGATCGCTTTTATCACGTGCTAAACTCACAGGAATTATTAGATATAGCCTTTAAAAGAGGGATGAAAAGCTCTGCTCAAGTTTCAAGAAATGCTCCTAAACTAATTAAGGCAAAAAAAAAAGAATCAAAGCGTATAAAGGTTACAATTGATAATTTAGTTAACAGGATTTTTAATATAATAAAAATGGTGCCAATGATAGACGATCTTCCAGATTTTTACAGAGAATTAGCTTCACTTTTAGTTAATACAAATAATTTAAAATTAACTTTAGGTAAATTAAATGGAATTTTACCTGTTCTAAGGCAAATTGAAAGAGAATATACCAGTAAATTACGCAAAATCGAAATACCTAAAGAAGGAGATCAATTGCGAAGAGCTGCTTTTGGAAGAATATCATCAATTATTAATAAACAAAACAAAAATCTTATTTATTTGAATAGCATAAGAGGAAAATTAAGAGAAATTCCTTCAATTGATCCCGCTTCGCCTTGTGTTGTTTTTGCAGGATATCCTAATGTAGGAAAAAGTAGTCTTGTAAAAAATATTTCTACTAATAAAAAAATTGAAGTTCAAGAATACCCATTTACTACAAAAAAATTAATAATAGGTCATTTAGAAATTAAAAGAAAATTTGATGAGATTATATTGCAATGCTTGGATACTCCAGGAATTTTGGACCGCCCAATGGCAAAAAGGAATAATATTGAACTACAAGCAATTTTGGCACTAAGATTGATCTCTGATTTTATAGTCTTTGTTTTTGATCCTACTCCTGCATGTGGTTATTCAATTGATTCTCAAGTAGAGTTGTATTATGAAATTAAATCTAATTTCACTAAAGATGAAAAAATAAATCTTTTTATTATAATAAATAAAATGGATTTAGCAAGTTCTTCAGAAATAGAATATCTAAAGAAACAATTACAAATACAGGAAGAGGACTATTTTTTAACTAACGCTTTAACAGGAGAAAATCTTGATCAACTAATAAGTTATTTTAATAATAGATACACTGATAAAAATAGATAATATAATGGAAAAACCTGAATTATATATTTTAGGGTTAGATATTGGAGGTGTTAATACCAAAGCGGCCCTGATTAAATTTAAAAATTCAAAAATAATAAAATCATTCTCTTATATCGAATATTTTCCTTTTTGGGAAAAAACTCTAAAAGAAATTCCTGAGATGTTAAAAAGAATAAATAGTAATATTATAGAAAAAAATAATTTAAAACTAAAAATTATAGATTACATTTCAATAACTATTACAGCAGAGCTTTCAGATGCATTTCAAACTAAACGTGAAGGAATAAATACTATATTAAATGCACTAGAACAAGTTTTTAATACTAAAAAGCTATTTTTCATTAGCATCAATAACAAATTCATCAACTATGAACAAGCAAGAGAGGAAAATTTATTAATTGCTGCAGCAAATTGGGTATCAACTGCATTATTCTTAGGAAAATTTGTACTAAAATGCATTTTAATAGATTCAGGCTCCACTACGATTGATCTTATCCCTATTTTGAATTCAATACCCTGTACTAAAGGTAAAACTGATGTAGAAAGATTAATGAATCATGAACTAATTTATACAGGAGGGTTAAGAGCAACAATTCCTTCCATTACCCATTTTGTTCCATATAAAGGTAAAAATGTTAGGATTTCATTTGAAAAATTTGCATTAATTTCTGATGTCCATAGAATTTTAAATAATATTTCTCAAGAAGAATATATTAATGATACTGCTGATGGTCGTTCTAAATCTTTAGAAGATTGTTCTGCGCGATTAGCTAGAATTCTTTGTATGGATTTAGAGATGGTTACTAAAGAAGATTTAAATATAATTGCTAAATTCATTTATGATAAACAATTAGAACTAGTATCAACTGAAATTCAAGAATTTATGAAGGAATTAATAGTTAGAATACCCGAATTTAAACAAAATCCTCAATTTGTTATAACAGGGTTTTCAGCTCACTTTTTAGTAAGAAGGGCTTTAGAAAAGCTTGGATATAATAAAATTTTAACCTATGAAAGTATCACGAAAATTCCCGATCATAAAAGTTCTTCAGCTTTCGCTGTTGCAGGAGCGCTCTATTCTCAATTATAGGGTTTAATAAAAAATGACAATGAATCTAGCTGTTTTTAAAATTGGAGGTAAAATTTTAGATAATAGCAAAAATCTAATTAATACAATTGCTCAATTAACTCAATTATTTGTAGATAAGGTTATTAAAAAGCTAATTTTAATCCCGGGTGGAGGATTATTAGCAAATTTTGTAAGAAGTATGTATCGAGAATTTAAATTTAATGATGATCTTGCTCATTGGATAGCTATTTACTCTATGGATTATAATGGAATAGAATTAAAAAGAAAATTTCCTCACTTAAAACTTTGTGATAATTACGAAAAACTAGAACAAGAGTATAGAGGAATGTTTATATTTTTACCTTACAAGTATCTGAAAAAATCTGAAGAATTACCGCATTCTTGGGATGTGACCTCGGATTCAATTTCCCTATACCTCACTATAAAGTTTGGCTCGAATCAATGTTTTTTAATTAAAGATGTAGAAGGAATTTTAGATTCCAACCAAAATGTTATAAAAGAAATTTCATCTATAGAGTTTGTACAATTTAAAAAAGAGGGAAAAATAGAAGATATATATTCAAAGGATTTAGAGCTAAAAGACAAAACAAGACCAATTGATCCCTATCTTATTACTCTTATTGATAAATATAAAATTCCATGTATTATATTAAATGGTGCAAATCCAGAACCTAGAATTTATAATTACTTTATATTTCCAAACCTGCGAGATAAAATATTTACAAAACTATATTCAATTTAACTAATAATTAAAGTTTTAATTAAATTGAACCTAAATTATAAATATAATAATTTTCAAAATCGATTTTTATTAATTAGTGAGATTAAAATGAATGAAAAAGAAAATGAAATGAAAAAGAACGCTGAATTTCTAATAAAGACGTTAAAGGATATGGAAATTCCTGGTAGTGCAAGATTTAAATGTAGATACAATAAAATGGTTAAATTTGCTAAAATTTTTGGTATTACAGATCCAAAATATATTGGACCAGAAGAAGAAGGGATTATTGCATGTCATGGTTATGCAAATTCATTCGCAGTGAATGCCTTTTATATCCTTGTACCAGGTTTAAAAATTACACAAAATGGAGAAGAACGCCCTATGGTTTTGAATCCAAATAGATTACTTCATGCCGGAAATAAATATAATTGGGAGGGATGCGTTGATATTAAAAATGGAGATGTACTAACATCGACAGGTAAGATATCCAAGGTGTGGCTAGTTGAACAAAATATGATTTTGTTTACTGAATTATTATTGACTGTAAAAAACCAAAATGATGAATTGGTGTGCAAAGTTACATCTAGCGCAGCAATCAGACCTGGAGGTTATTAAAAAATGGTAAAAATATCAGATTTAAATGTTGGACAAGTTATAAAAAATGAATTTAGTGGCATTACACGAGATTTGCTAAAACAATATGCTAAAGCTAGTGGAGATACAAATCCTATTCATACAAATGATGCTATTGCCGAAAGAGCCGGATTAAAAGGAGTGATTGCTCAGGGATTGTTTTCATTTGGTTTTATTAGTAAACTATTTGAAGATTTTCTAGAACAGGCTAAATATGGGAAGATAAATGAGATAGGGGTTGAGATGCGTGGAATGGTTAGAGTTGGAGATTTTCTACTTACTGAGGCAACAATATCAAAGATTGAAGGAAAAAAGGTTTATTTTGATGTAAAACAATCAACTATTACAAATGTTGATATTAAAGATGCAAGTGGAAACCTAGTAAAAGAATTTGAAGCAGGAGAACGGGGATATATTTCAGAAAAAGATATTGCTCGAGGTCTTGTTAAAACTAAGGAAATTGAAGAGGGAATTTTAACGTATAGAGAACGGGTAGCTACACCAGGAACAGCAGTTGTTGAGTTATTTGAATGAATTTTTATACAATATTTTTATTTAAATTTTTTTTTCTGCTACTAACTTTTTTAATGTTTAAGGTTTTTGAAAGAGCTCAACAGAATGGGTAATCAATCCACTATTAGCAATTATTTTTTTCAACTATTAGTAATTTTTTTGCATAATTATTTTAAAACATATTTATATTAGTTTAACAGAAGAGATCATTGAAGAAAAAATTTTAAAAAAAGTTCTAAATCTAGCACCTTGACAAGCCTAACATTAGATACAAAAAAAATTGAAAGCCTAATTTTAAAAGGTCTTTACGAAAAAGCAGCTGAAGAAATATTTAATTTAATAGATAATTATCAAATTCATCATGATAAAGAACTAATATATAAGAGCCTTAGTTTATTAAACCTAATTTGTGATAAATCACCTTCTATTTCTTTAAGAGCTGTTAAAAGTATTGCAATATTCATTAATGAAATTGATTCTTGGATTCGATTAGTATCTTTAGAAATTTTATATCAAGTTAGTATGTTTCGACCTAATTTATTAATTGATTTAATTGATAAGATAAGAGCACGTTTATATGATCAAGAACCTTCTGTAAGAAGATTAACTGTTAAGATTATTGGCAATTTAATTCTATCATTACACATAGATTTAGAGCAGATACAAGATATTATTGAAGAATATACTGAAAAATTAATGGATAATGATTGGAAAGTAAAATTAAATGTAATTAAAACCATTCAAAAAATCCTAAATCAAGATTACAAAAAAATTAAAGATTTGGAACCATTATTATCGATGGTTATAATAAATTTAAGAGATGAAGATGATGATGTAGCAAGAGCTGCTGCTGAGCTATTAAAAATACACGGAACATATTTCCTTTCTAAGGAAAAATTATTTTATCTTCTTTTAAATCTTCTTTATAATGAAGAAAATAGAGTTAAAGAATTAATTATTTGGTTATTTGGAGAAATTGGAAAAGAAAAGTCCTCTGAAGTTATTTCTATTATTCCCAAATTAATAAATCTTTTAAAAGAAGAAGATTATCGTATTGAATTAAAAGTAATTGAAGCCTTAGTCAATATTGCGAAAAATAATTTTGATCAAATCTGGGCAAATTTAATTCATTCATTACTAGAACCAAGCAATTCTGATTATAGGAACTCATTAATAAACTCAATTTATCATTTGAGTCAAAATAACATTACTGTAATTTTTCCATACTTATTTGAGGAATTAGAGAACCCATCTGAGAATGTTAGAGAAGGAATTGCACTAGTGTTTAAACGTTTATTTGAAGAATATCAAATCGAAATAGAAAATGAAATAACAAAAATGCTATATAAGTTAGAATCACGTTATTGGAGAGAAAGAGAAAAGACGATAATTTTACTTCAAAATATCTGTTTCATATTAAAAAGTAAAAAAATTGCTGTATGG
>Ga0114925_10000240_pt1 | contig 22475 bp, 18 predicted proteins | sample SumtaG_2_FD_87287 | JGI IMG/M metagenome (GOLD analysis project Ga0114925, IMG submission 87287) | Deep subsurface microbial communities from Indian Ocean to uncover new lineages of life (NeLLi) - Sumatra_00607 metaG | ecosystem: Environmental > Aquatic > Marine > Oceanic > Sediment | place... | reverse complement strand
GGGTGATTGTGCGATGTGGTGTGTGCCCTTCGCTTGGTTGAGGCATGCGAATGCAAACCTAATTTGTTGCAAAGATTCAAAATTGACCTCTTATGGCGTAGCCGTTTTTTTGAGAATTGGTCACACTTTTGTCTCAATGCCTGTCGGATATGGTGGCATTTGCGCAAAAAGAATCGTTGAAAGGACTAGATAATGATTAGCGCAGTAAAACAATCATCCAAGATATCATCTGGAACGTCATCAACAAAAGAAGGAGCATCAGCACGTATGGCCAAGACAAAGCAAACGAAAGAGAAGGCCGTAGCATCAAAATCCAGTAGTCGTTCATCAAAAAAGAAAGATGCGGCAAATTCAGCTGATGCATTCATCGATAAGAACCCCGTACTCAAGACAGCGGTTGCACAAATCGAAAAAGAGTTTGGCCAGGGCTCCATAATGCCGCTTGGTGCAGATTCAACGGTAACTGTTGCTGGTATTCCAAGCGGAAGCCTCTCCGTCGACTTAGCACTTGGTGGAAATGGATTTCCAAGAGGTCGTATTATCGAAGTCTTTGGTCCCGAGTCGAGTGGCAAAACCACTCTCGCACTTCACGCCGTGGCGGCAGCCCAAGCAAACGGCGGTGTTGCGGCATTTATCGACGCGGAACACGCACTCGATCCGAGCTGGGCAAAGAAACTTGGCATAACCCTTGAAACACTGCTCGTCAGCCAGCCTACCAGTGGTGAAGAAGCGATGAATATCACGGAGTTACTTATTAAATCGAATGCGGTAGATGTCATTGTTGTTGATTCTGTTGCGGCCCTTGTACCTCAAAAAGAACTTGATGGAGAAATCGGTGATTCATTTGTGGGACTCCAGGCTCGACTGATGAGTCAAGCGATGCGGAAACTGACAGGTGCAATCGCAAAAAGCAAAACATGCGTGATTTTTATTAATCAGATTCGAGAAAAAATTGGTGTCATGTTCGGCAGTCCAGAAACAACGCCGGGTGGACGAGCATTAAAGTTCTATTCATCATGTCGCATAGATGTCCGTCGAATTGGCGCACTCAAGGATGGTGAAAACGTTGTTGGGCAACGAGTCCGTGTGAAAGTTGTCAAAAACAAGGTTGCCCCACCGTTCCGAATTGCAGAATTTGACATGATGCATGCTGATGGCATCAGTGCAGAAGGCGATCTGCTTGATCTCGGCCTGGCTGCCAAGTTAATTGAAAAATCAGGAACGTGGATCCGCTATAACGACTCACACCTGGGGCAGGGGCGTGAAAAAGCACGTCTCTATCTCAAAGAAAACCCAGATGTCGCCGAAGAAATCAGGCAGAAAATTATTGCAAGCCGAGAACCTCTCTTAGAAACCGAAAAGGAGGAGAAGGCGTAACTCGGAACACTATTCCTGCTTTAGCCGCGATGTAGACACTTTCGTTGATAAGCCTTGCCGCATAACTCCCTCAGGAGACTCTAACTCCTGAGGGTTTTTGCATGGGAATACCTGACTTCTGACGCCAAGTACTCACAGTGCGAGCCAGCACGCGAGCAAAAACGACTAGACTGTATCACTTGCTGAGAGCATGTATAGTGCGACATGTCACCGACAATCCCGACACGTTCCGGAGCTAAAAACTGATGAAGGCAGACGATCTTAGGGAAGCATATCTCGCCTTTTTTGAATCAAAAGGTTGCGTCCGCAGGCCGAGCGACGTGCTTGTTCCTCGATGGGATCCTTCCGTCTTATTTACACCAGCCGGCATGAATCAATTCAAGGATCATTTTCTTGGTAAATGCAAACTTGACTTCACACGAGCAACATCCTGCCAAAAGTGCTTAAGGACAGGAGACATTGAAAATGTTGGGCGAACACCACGGCACCACACCTTTTTCGAGATGCTGGGAAACTTCAGCTTTGGAGACTATTTCAAACGTGAGGCAATATTGTGGGCCTGGGAATTCCTCACAAGCCGCGATTGGTTAAACATCACTCCTGAGCTCCTTTCAGTAACAGTTTATGAAGACGACTCCGAAGCATACTGCATCTGGTCTGATGAAATCGGAGTACCATCAAGTCGTATCACAAGAATGGGTGAAGCTGACAACTTCTGGCCTGCAAGTGCCCCTTCACAAGGTCCCGACGGCGTTTGCGGACCCTGCAGTGAAGTTTTCTACCGAATGCCCGATGGTAGTGAAGTTGAAATATGGAATCTGGTATTTACACAACACAACCGTATCGGCGATCCACCCGATAACCTTCGACCGCTTCCAAGCCGAAACATAGACACAGGCATGGGACTCGAACGCACATGCGCGATGCTTCAGGGCGTTGACAGCAACTTTCACATCGATATTCTTCTTCCCATCGTTGAAACTGTTGCTGAGACCTGTAAGCAGAAGTATGTATCCAGCGATGACAATGGCCGACGGATACGGCGGATTACCGACCATGTTCGAGCCTGCACATTTGCTATTCATGAAAATGTGCTGCCGGGGAACAATGAAGAAAAGTACGTTATCAAACGACTTTTAAGGAGGGCGGTACTTGATGGCTGGCAAATGGGCATGCGAGATCCATTCCTTCACAAACTCCCTCCAGCAGTCATATCGCAAATGACACACTCGTATCCAGAGCTGGCTGAAACTGTTGATCATGTCACGAGCGTTATAAAACGTGAAGAAGAGTCGTTCCTGGCAACCATTGACGGTGGACTCACACGAATCAATAAACTGTTTGATGAAATTCAATCCTCCGGTGGTGGCTTGGTGGGGGGTGAGGACGCTGCAGAACTCTATACAACATATGGCTTCCCTCCAGAACTTCTTGAAACGCTGGCAGCTGAAAGGAATTGTGCTTTTGATTGGGACGGTTTTCGAGATGCCATGGAAGCACATGGAAAGAAGTCTGGAGCTGGGACTCGCGGGGAAGTATTTGCCTCCGGACCGCTTGATGCTTTAAAGAAAGCAATGCATGGCTCAGAATTCCTTGGATACGAATCCGTTAAGGTAAGCGGCAAACTTATTGGCATTATCGCGCAGAATCGGCTCTGTGAATCACTCACAGATTCAGACGCCATACCGACTCCTATGGAGCATAAACCAGATCAACTCATCACACTCATTCTAGACAAAACCTGCTTCTATGGTGAATCCGGAGGACAGGTGGGCGACACTGGTTGGATTGAAGGACCAAATGGAAAATTCGAAGTTTTCAACACACAACGAGAAGGTGATTTTTTTCTACACTGTGGTGTCCTGAGAGAAGGCTCGATCGATCTTGGACAAGAGGTCAACGCTCATGTAGACGAATGTAGACGCCAAGCTATTCGTCGAGCCCACACGGCGACCCATCTTGTCCACGCTGCATTACAGCATTTCCTGGGCTCACACGCGGTACAGCAAGGATCCAAAGTTGACGCTGACCTGCTCCGATTTGATTTCAGTCATGCTTCGCCTGTTGGCAACGAAACACTCCAAGATATCGAAGCTATGGTGAATGAGGGTACCTCGGAAGCAGTAGCAGTATCAGCTAACCTTTTGCCGCTGGAAGAAGCTCGGCACGCTGGAGCTATGATGCTTTTTGGCGAGAAGTACCCGGATGTTGTCCGCATGGTTTCTATAGACGGAATCAGTAAGGAACTCTGCGGAGGAACACATGTTGACAATACTGGTGAAATCGGCCTTGTAAAAATCATTCATGAAGAAAGTGTTTCGGCCGGCACACGACGAGTCGTAGCAATAACAGGACGCCGAGCTCTTGAACGGTTCCAACAGGCCGAAGCCACTCTTACAGACTTAGCAAACACGCTTAAGGTGCCAGTACCCGACCTTCCGAGCCGTCTCAACTCGTTAACCAAAGAACTCAAGGCCCTCAAACGCCAAGCTGCCACAAATAAACCTGATATTTCCATTGACGAGCTACTGAACTCCGCTGAGGAAGTCGATGGTGTTCGAATCGTGATAGCGGATACAAAAGGATGTGATGCAGCAGCGATGCGACAATGCATTGACCAACTCCGACGAAAGGCTAGTCCTATCGCCGTCCTTCTTGGGAGCACTGATAATGGAAAAGTCACGCTCGTGGCAGGGATTAGTCGTGAAGTGGAGTCAAAGGGAGTTTCAGCAGGCTCATGGATACGCGAACCGGCCTCTCTCGTGGGGGGCCGTGGTGGTGGACGTCCTGATCTAGCGCAGGCTGGAGGCAAACTTTCAGCAAAGCTACCCGAGGCGCTCGCTCGTGCTAAGCAGGAAATACGAAACTACCTCAAAAGCTAAGAGAGCTCCTGACCCTACAACGCATCCAGACTGCTGAGCAGCCCAAATTCTACTCCAGCAACTTTTCCACGGCTGCAATTGCCGAATCATAGTCTGGCTCTTCTGCAACCTCTGGAACTACTTGGGCATACTGAATAACACCATCGCTATCGAGAATAAAAACTGCCCTCGCAAGAATTTTCAACTCATCGATGAGCACACCCCAGTCTTTTCCGAAACTACGATCCATGTAGTCACTTCCATTTTTCATTGATTCAATCGCTTCCGCGCCACAGAAACGATTCATCGCAAACGGCAGGTCAAGGCTGACAGTCAAAGCAGAAACCTTGTCACCTAGCGAGGCCACTCGTGCATTGAAAGTTTTTGTTTGAACCTGACAGACTGGCGTGTCGAGGGAGGGGACAACACTCACAATAAGTGGCTTTCCCAAGAAATCGTCTCGTTTGACATGCTGCATGCCATCTGGGCCATAACAATGAAGATCAAAATTCGGGGCCTTCGCTCCAGGCGCTAATTCATCGCCAACAAGTGTTAACGGATTGCCTTTAAAAGTAACTGCGCCAGAGCGATGGTTCGTCATAGAGGACTCCTTAAGCTAAATTGAAGATTGTTGGGACCTGAGTTTGAAGTATTGTCAGACATAGCCACGACACAACCCCACTCGGTAAACTAACGGGTGTTTCAGCATCGGCCGGCTATCGAGGTCGTATTTACACAAGCTTTCCACACTTCAACTTAACAAAGACAAACACTTCAGTGCTGCGACTTATCGGACAATCTGGCCAACGTCTTGGATTAATTCTTCCGGCATTTGCAATTATTCTTGAGCTCAACCATACAATTAGTCTCGGACAAATGCTGATAATGCTAGTTGCCTCCATTTGTCTTTTTGGAATCGGCCGAATTTTAGAGGGCTACGGACAAACATAGACCAAAGCCTTCTCGCAGCTAAGTGGCAATCGGTTCTACTGCCTACAACACTAACGCCCCCCTTCGCAACCCACTTTTGAAAACGCTCATGCTCACCCCACTTATTTTTAAACCGCTCTACCGCCACTACCTCTGGGGTGGCCGCCGTTTCGAAAGCTTGTTGGGACGCGAATTAAAACAGCCTGGACCCTACGCTGAGTCGTGGGAAATTGTCGATCACGGAAGCGACCAGAGTATTGTTCGCTACGGTCCTCTTACTGGAAAAAGTCTTGGTGAGTTAATGCGCGACGACCCAAAAGGTCTGGCCGGTATTTCCACACCAAGCACGTTCCCGCTTTTGTTCAAATTTCTTGATGCGAATAAAGTACTCTCTGTACAAGTACACCCCAACGATGAAGAAGCCTCGCGGAGGACACCACCAGATCGGGGCAAAACCGAAGCCTGGTATGTTGTTGAAGCCGAACCAGGGAGCAAAATCTACGCTGGGCTGCGGAACGGCATCGATGAACCTGCCCTACGGAAAGCAATCACTGCAGGGACATGTGAAGACGTGCTCCATGTCATAGAACCCAGAGCAGGCGACTGCATATATATCCCCGCTGGCACTGTTCACGCCATAGGGGCCGGTCTCGTCATTGCTGAGATTCAACAGGCAAGTGACGTTACCTTTCGTTTGTTCGATTGGAACCGTGTCGATAAAAACAACAAACCAAGAGCTCTCCACCTCGACGAAGGAATCGAGGCAACTCGCTTTTTGGGACCAATCAGGCTAGCTTCCAAAAAATCGACGAATGACCCAGCTGTTCGGCGACTTGTTGAATGTTCCTACTTCTCTTTTGATGAGGTCTATCCGGACACATCGTGGATGACGGATGGAAATTGTTGCGAGATGATCGCAGTACTAGCCGGTGAATTGAAACTTCCCTCTAACTGGAATCTTCCAACCCTCAAAAAAGGTGACTGCGTTCTCTTTCCTGCAGAACTTCAACCGCAGAGCCTTTTGTGCCAATCGGTTAATCATGAGAATCCTCACCTTCTTCGAATTACTGTTCCACCAAAACAAGGTGGGGCAGAAAAAAATGCCTAAATTAAATCGGGAATGTCTGTTTTTCGACCTTGGGAAAATCTGAAGACCTCCCTAGACTCTCAGCTCGTTTCGAGTTGTATTTGGTTTTCGGAGTGAGCACACATGCACATTACCCGCGTATTCGCCGTAATTTGCTGTTTTGGATGCACAGGCTGTGCCTCGCTCGGACGGCCCGACTGGGTTCAACCCGGCCCAGCCGTTAAGCAGCAGCGACGCGCAGTTCGTTTCGACCCATATTTGCAAGACGATATTGCACCGTCTGTTTTGAGGTTGCCCCTGATGGATGGAGCTCGGCCGCGTGATTTTGCGGATCCGGTGCCCGAAGTAACGCGATCTCGCTGGTGGGCGCCCATTCGATAGCACAATGATGTATCCTTGAGGGATCACTATCGCCCCTGGAATCTCATCCTGTGCCTCCATCCCCCCGTAACCAATCAAAAGCCGCAAGGCAGACATCTCGAAGCCCTCTGGCAAGAAAAGTGGCTCCACAGCCTGACTCGGGTCGACCACGATACGGAAAGACTTCACGCCTTGGTCTTGATGACGATGGTCTTGAGAGACTTCAAAAAGTTCTTGCAGCGGCGGGTCTGGGCAGTCGTCGCTCATGTGAGGAACTCATTACGGCCGGTCGAGTCGAGGTTGATCGCAAGATTGTTACAACCCTGGGCAGCAAGGTTGATCCGGCCCGCCAGCAAATCCTGGTTGATGGAGAACGATTACCGAACCCACGACGTATCGTCTACCTTCTCAATAAACCTGTCGGGGTTGTGACAACCAATTACGATCCGTCAGGCCGACCACGAGTAATTGACCTGGTGCCAGCAGATCAACGACTGTTTCCCATCGGTCGCCTGGATCGCGCGAGTGAGGGCCTAATCTTGGTGACAAATGACGGCGAACTTGGCAATCTTCTCACTCATCCACGATATGGAGTCGAAAAGAAATACCTCGTTCAAATCGCAGGCATCCCAACAGCAGAGACTGTCGAATCACTACGACAGGGGATTCACCTCGCAGAAGCAACTGCGTCAGCGAAAAGAGTCACCGTCCGTTCACAACACAAACAGAGCACCGTACTGGAGATGGTACTCGACGAGGGTCGTAATCGAGAAATCCGAAGAATGCTTGCATCTCTTGGCCATAAGGTTCAGCAACTGAAACGCATAGCAGTCGGTGACTTAACCCTTGGAAATCTTCTACCTGGCCAATGGCGTCAACTGACGTGGGAGGAGATCGAGCAATTACGGAAATCTGCAACTGCTGCCATCGGTAATATCCGCACACGCGCATCACGCGCCAATGCACCAAAAAGGTCATATGGTGGTAGATCAAAAACAAACCGTGCGAGTTCCATGAGCCAGGATGGCCGTCGATCGGTCGAACAAGGTGGAAAACGACGGCCGAAACGCCCCGGCAAAGCATCGTCTTGGAGAAAGCGTACTCGCTAAAAAACAATCGGTTACAATCATGTTCCCAACATTTTGAATGCATAAGTAACCACAGAGCATTAATGTCATTGACCAGCCAAACATGTAAAAACTACTTCCAGCAGGCTGAAATCATTGCCCATGAACAGATTGCTGAGGCCACATGGCGAGTGCGTGTTGACTGCCCGAACCTTGCTATGACAAGTCGACCAGGCCAGTTTGCAATGGTTCGTGTCAAGGACCGAAGCGATCCACTCCTTGCCCGCCCTCTCGCGGTATACGACGTGTTCAATCAACATCAGGCACCAGACCACTGGCAGCCGACGCCTCTTGCACCTGATAACGGCGACGCAAAACCCAAATTTGTTGATTTTATTTACGCAGTAGCTGGCAAATTCACAACAACATTGACTTCTTTACGGCCTGGTGACGACCTTTCTCTTTGGGGTCCACTTGGCAATGGATTTCAGCTTCCGGCAACGAAGCATCTTGTGCTCATTGCCGGAGGCATCGGACAAACAGCACTCCTCATGCTGGGCCGTGAATTTCTCGCCGCTGGTCCATCAAGTCAGGTCACGTTTTGCTGGGGTGCACGACACGCTGGTCTTTTCGGACACGCTGACGACTTCCGTAACTGTGGAATGAATACCCACCTCGCAACACTCGATGGATCAACAGGATGTCGTGGCACAGTCATTGACCTTCTCAATGAAATGGAAAACAGCAATACATTTGAAGAAATTGCAATAGCCTGCTGTGGACCCGAAGGAATGATGGCCGCTGTTGCACAGTGGGCAGCAGAACGATCCCTCGACTGCCAAGTATCACTAGAAACACCAATGGCATGTGGCATTGGAATCTGCTTTAGCTGCGTTGCACCAATACTCGATGAGAAGGGCGACTGGGACTACCAAAGAACCTGTATCGAAGGACCTGTCTTCAACAGTCAGGCAATTCAATGGGACGTTATGAGATGAGGCTTTAGATCGATACAAAAGAACAAGTAGTGACCTTGTTCTCAGCCAGCTGCTGCCTGAGCTGTTTTGACAATACGGGCAGAGAGTCTTGACTTGATTCTCGCAGCCTTATTTTTATGAATTGTTTTTGATGCAGCCGCCCGATCAGCTTTTTTAGCGACAGTCTTAAAAAGATCTTGAGCGGTCGTGACGTCTTTTGCGGAAAGAGCCTGTAACACCTTTTTGATTGATGTTTTTATTTCCGTTTTTATAGCCTTGTTTCGGTCACGGCTTCGAACATTTTGACGCAATCTTTTTTTAGCACTTGCCGAATGTGGCATTCTGTCATTCCTGAACGTAAATAAAACTGGGAAAAGGCATCAACCGCCAATATCTAAAAAATACCCGACGGAACACGATTCCGCCAGTACCCTAAGAAAACATGGTCAATCGTACGGTTTCCAGAATAGCCAGCCAGAAAAAAGGACTGGCTCAGGTGTTTTAGGCATTTAGTTTCTTGAGCCGTTCCGCTACGTCGCGGTACCCAAAATCAATCTCAGCAAGGTTTGATAGGAACTTCACTGCCCCATCTTTATCTTTTAGGGCAGCAGCCAAAACACCTGCTCTGTAAAGAGCTCGTTTCCGTAATTCTACTTCTCGATCCTCCAAGCTTTCCACCGCCGTTTGATAATTTCGCATAGCTAACGGATATTGCTTGATTTTTTGAAAGCATTCTCCTAGTTCAAGAGCTACCGCCCCACGGCGGCGGGCGTCAAGTTGAACCTGCTGAAAAAACTTAATAGCCTCTGCTGGGCTGTCAGCAGCCTTAAGGCGGATGGCAAGCTCATACTTCCAGGTGGTGTTATCTGGATACCTCTCAACACGGGCCGCATAAATATCAATTTCCTGCTTAAGCAGAGCTCTCTTTAATCGAGCAACCGTTTCTTTATTATCCTCGCTGTCCGTGGCTTGTAGTTGCTTTTCAGCAAGCATCACCCTCCGTTTTGCCCAACGAATCTGTCTGTCTTCAAGATGCTCTCGCACCTTCAGGTCGTTGCCAGATGCGGCGAGTACATCCACAAGCACTTTCTCTGCATCTTCAACTGTACCTTCTCGCTCCAACAAATCTGCGAGCTCAAATGCAGTCTCAAAATCTGATGGTGATGAAGCCAATTTTTGCCGGAGTTGTTCCAGCGGTGACACATCAGTGGACTCCTTTGGCCCAGTTCCACGACTTTCGAGCTTTTCTCGTGTTTTTTCTACACTTAATCGTGCAATCTCACGCTCAGCCTCTTCTTGGACGCTTTTTGTCCCGGCAAGTCGCTGCCAGCAAGAAATAGCTTGATCGTACTCCCCCAATTTTTCTTTATAACTGGCACACTGCTTGTTCACTGCAATATCTTTGGGCGCAACATCAAGCGCTCTTCTGAGAAACAATCCCTGCGTATCAAGGCAATGAGCATCGCCGCAGACTTCGGCCAGGCTCAGAATACATGCAACGTCAAAAGGGTCTTTCTTGAGCACATCGAGGCCAACCTTTATTGCTTCGCGTGTCTTTCCAGTCGCTACCAGACGCTTAAGGCTTCCCCGACCTCCGGCAGAGAGCAACGAAGCAAAACCGCTTTTTTTCTTGCCATCAAATTTTTTAGACAGAGCCTCAAGAAATCCTTGCAGATAAATCGCACTAGCGGGATCTCCTGCTACACAACTTCCAAATAATTCAACTGCGTAATCATAATTCCCTTTCCTGAGGTTATCTGATCCCGTGGTGAAGCATTTTGTAAGTCGACTACGCTCTGCAGGAGATGGCGGCGATATACTCTCTGTATTCACTTGAGTTCCATCCACGTTCTTTTCTTCCTGTTTTGCTGACATGCTTCCTACACGTTAAACAAAAGATATGATCGTAATATCACGAGATCAAAATCGTAACAAAACCTGATTGTTACCCCAGAAAAAAGTGCTCATTTCAAATAAATTAACATCGTGTTATATCCCAATGGCCTCATACAAAGTAACCGACAACAGTCTCCATGGGTACGTTTTCCTCTAAATTCGTACACTCGTGTGAACTGCTTCGTTATGCTGAAGTGACGAAACCTTAGGTATCAGATGAAAAGTCATGTTGACCTGCCGATCCACGATAGCAAGTCGCCTCTTATGAAAAAAGATGGCTGCATCCAGCGCGATGGACATGTTCTTTTCGTCGGCGCGGGACCAGGCCAACCTGACCTTTTGACTATTCGAGCCATCCGTGCGCTCGAGCAAGCTGATATCGTTGTCCATGACCAACTTGTGTCACCTGCTATTCTTAACCTTATTCCACCCCACACAAAGAGGATCTTACTATCTGAAATCCTGGAACAGTCCACGGGAAGCGACACTGGCCTGATACTCGGAACGTATCTAGCAGACTGTGCAGTGAATGGCTACAACGTCGTCCGCCTGAAAGGTGGCGACCCTACTATTTTTGCGAGACTCCGTGAAGAAATAGAGCCGCTTGTCGAACATTCTGTATCGTTTGAAATCATTCCTGGGATTACATCAGCAACCGCAGCAGCAGCGGCAGCAGTCACCCCGCTAACATCCCGAAGCATCTCATCAAGCCTCACCATCGTGACAGGGCACGAGGCCAAAGATAAGAAAGAGGCTCTTGATTACGAAAATCTTTCGATTCGAGAAGGGACCATTGTTATCTACATGGGTGTTGAACAGGCTCAACACTGGTCAGATGCACTCCTCAAAGCAGGAAGACCCTCAGATACACCGGTAACACTCGTAAGTCGCTGCAGTTGGCCAGACCAGCGGATTATCCAAACAACTCTTGGCTCATGTGCTTTAGACATCGACATGGCGAAAATCCCCTCACCGGCAGTTGCTATGATCGGCGAGACACCGATGAGAAACCCAAAACCAAATACAAGGGTACCGCCTCTGCAAGGATGCCGGCTTTTGGTCACCCGGCCAGCAGGTCAGGCCGGTCCAGTTATCGCCGATATTGCGAGACGTGGGGGTGAGGCGATGCACCTCCCCTTAATCGACATTGTACCAGCGAGTGATCCCAAGGAACTACAAATCGCTGTCAATGAGGCATGGGCGTTTGATTGGATCGTCTTCACGAGTGTCAATGGTGTTAACTACTTCTGCAAACAGATGCGATTACAGGAACTTGATCCACGTGCACTCGGAAGTGCACAGATCGCCGCCATCGGCCCCGCAACGAAACAAGCACTTGAAGAGCAGGGGGTCATTTGCGACCTCGTCCCCGAAAGTTTTCATTCTGAAGGATTTGTCCAAGCACTTCACCAACGAGGGAAGAAGCAGCGATTCCTACTAATTCAAGCAGAGCGAGGTCGCGATGTTTTGCGTACAGAACTCGAAGCCGCTGGTCACGAAGTTAAACAGGTCGCTGCCTATGCGAGTCAACCCATTTCATCCAACCAAGAAACAGCGCATCGAATGATAAAGCAATTCCCTGTTAACTGGATTCTTCTCACAAGCTCATTTATTGCAGAAGCCGCAGTGAATATATTTGGCGAGTATCTACGTTCTTGGAAAATCGCAAGCATCTCGCCAATCACATCATCGAAAGTCTGTGAACTCGGCTACTCGGTGACGGTTGAGGCAAACGAGGCCACAATGAAGTCACTTTTGGATTCAATAGAATCCTGGCAAAAGAACCATATCACCGACTCCAGATGTAAAGGAATTCCGACAGGGAAAACCGTGCCGGCCGAATAAGCCGAAGAAGTGGAAATCGCTGAAGTGAATTTATTTCTACGTCGATACCGATAGATCAAGGCGTGCTTTTGCACATAGAACGGCTTGCCCAAAACCGATTTTGTTCCTGGTAAATGATATAGAGTCATGGGCTAGCCAAGTTGCTGAGGAGGTTAAGTGTGCAGTATCAGGGTTTGTCAGACACACACATCGTTTGTGCTCCATTACCCCTAAATCCCAGACAAACTGAGACTGTCTTTCGGGGACTGAATAGTGATATCCCAATTTCCTGGTATGGCACATTGGATATTCTGCAAAGCATATCGCATACCGATGAGGCTGTTTGTTTAGAAATGGGTCTCGGCGACATAGCCTCGAAACACTGCTTTCGCACCCAGCTCCATTTAGCACGACGTAGTTTCCCACACCTGAACACGATAGTCGCACCACAGGCCGGACAGATTCATCATCGTGAACTGCTTGTCCAAGAGGGCATCTCTGTAATCCTTACCAATTCATACAGCACGACATCATCCCCACGAAGACCAGTACCCATGGGTTGGCCTTGCCGAAACGTTCAATGGGGACTATGGGAAGTTTTGCGTAACACCCGAACACAGCAAGGACAGTTCCAAACCTTCCTATCTTTCATGACACGTAGACAAGAACAAAAAGGAATTCTTAAGATTTGGGATGCTGCCTCCAAGAACGGCAACTATGACCACAAAAAATTTAGCAAGATTACAAGGCAGGTACACAAACTTGTATCCAAGAAGTCAGCAACGGCCATACGTCTCGACCAGCTACCTGACTTAATCTCAAGAGGCACTTCCAGAGCAGACCCTTCCTCTATACTCAAAGCAGCCTAATCGATTAGCTGAAAAATGAACCGACTAGTCTTCTTTTCTGCTCATTAAAGTAGACCAACTTAAATAGGCAAGAATTCCACTACTCAGGATAAATCCAACATCGGCAAGCACGCTGACCCGACTGAATGGGATAGCGACCGCTGCATCAGCTAAAAAAAGGATACCTACGATCCCAGAAACAACCATGCCGACAAACGGAACGGACTTCGACACGCCGTGAGACCCTCCACAAATGTAGTAAAATTAGTGTCAAAGATCTCTCCACTTGAGATCTCTCTTTGAAATACCATACTTGTTCACTCTCTGGGAGCCAACAGAATCTTTATCGTCTATCACAAATCATTATTTGGAGTAATTATTTTTGCCACCTCATGATGGTCAAGTCGCGGTGTACACAGGGTCTTTTGATCCAATTACGCTCGGTCACCTTGATGTGATCGAGAGGGCAAGCCGTATATTTAACCATATTGTGGTCGGCGTAGGTATCAACCCTGACAAGCAGCCACTTTTTGATCAGGAAGAGCGGGTCAAACTCGTAGAAGCAGCAGTCGCCCACCTCGACAATGTGACTGTTCGACGCTTCCACGGATTATCTGTAGCGTTTGTTCGTGACCAAAAAGCACAGATTGTTCTTCGTGGTGTTCGATCACTGACGGATATCGAGGCAGAGTTTACTATGACCCTCGCGAACCGCATGCTAGACCCAGGAATCGAGACTGTCTTCCTAATGGCAGATGCGCAATACTCCCACATATCTTCATCTTTATTAAAGCAAATCACTCCACTCGCAAACGACACTGCTTTGGGAAAATTTGTTCCGCCAGCGGTGGTCGATGCTCTCCGGGAAAAACTAGCAGACACCTAGCAAAAAATGTATCCCGACTGGCCGCACACACTAAAACCCCAATCTCGTTCTGTATTGTTGCTCATTCTGGCGATAGCCTTATCGCGTGGCTTCAGTTGTGAATAAAGAAAAGTTATCAACAAAGAACAGTGCTTAACTGTAAGGCTTTTCCAGAAAAGAAAAACGAAAAGCGGCCTGCTTATCATGCCCCCTTTATTTTGATTGAGGCCAATTAAATAGATGGTGACCTCAACCACTCATTGCTGCTTAAATAAAAACAGTTGCCGGTTTAAGCCATTCCTCTAGCAAAAGCCTTTAATTGTCGTCGGGTGACCCTGACTCGAAATATGACCGAAGGAATCGTGCGCGTTCGATATTTCGATCTTTTGTGTCAAGGTCGACACCTTTCATCTTCTGGAGATGGGCCGGCTGGGTGCGAACAAGCAGTTTATTTACATCAGAAACATGAAGATCATCCACCAAACCCAGTAGCACTCCCATGCGAACACGCGAAAGAAGTTGCATGGTTTCTTCGGCACTAATTGTTTGCGCCGTTCTCAAAATCCCAAAGGCGCGGCTCACCTGATCGTGTACATTCCGCTCTGTTTCCTGCAAAAGAAATTCTCTGGCACGACGCTCATAATCAATTAGAACAGGAACAACATCCGCGACCTGAGCAATTAGTTCATCCTCTGTTCGACCGAGGGTTATTTGGTTGGAAATCTGATAAAAATCTCCAAAAGCCTGCGAACCCTCGCCGTACAAACCTCGAACAGCTAATGAAATTTTATGCAGGCTTCGAAAAACTTTGTCAATCTGCCGCGTGATCACAAGAGCAGGGAGGTGAAGCATTACGCTTACTCGTATTCCCGTACCGACATTTGTTGGACATGCAGTCAGATACCCCCATTGGCCATGAAAAGCATAAGGAACCACCTCTTCGATCTCTTCGTCTACTCCACGAATCTGCGACCAGACTGCTTCGAGATCTAAACCACTATGGATGCACTGAATTCGAAGATGATCTTCCTCATTGATCATGAGACTGATCTGTTCGGTAGGATCAATTGCAACCCCACGAGCACCTGTAGCATCGGCATGCTCCCTGCTTATCAACTGTCTTTCAACGAGAAATTGTCGATCAAGGTCTTCGAGGCCACCTAAATTTGTATACTCAAGACGTGAACCTACTGACGTCTTCTTAAGATGCGAGCGAAGGAAACCCTCGATCTCACTCCGTTCCGTCTCCGAGGCCCGGCCTACGAAGGGATAGTGTGCAAGATTTCGTGCAAGCCGCACTCTGCTACTCATAACAATATCTGACTCGGGACCGGTGCCCTTAAGCCATTCACCAACAGATGTTTTCAACACTTCAAATTCCATATATTTAAATTTAGCAGTATTTGTTACTTAAATGTCTATCAGTAGTCAGGCGGTTTGCCCGGAAACTTTTTCCCTGTAGTTAATAGAAAAGCTAGTTTCGTGAGGCTTCTGCATTCCATTTATGAAGAATGTTTTGGATGTCATCTCGGAGTTTCCCAGCCCTCTCGTACTCTTCAGCCTCTACCGCATGACGGATTTCTTTCCTCATTCCTATGACACTCGTAAGTTCCTCTGTGGATTCTGGAAGAGGCTCTCCTTCAAATGATTTCCTACGACGTGGTCGTCGACCCCGGTGCTGCACTTCTCCGTGGATGTTTGCAATCAGAGGCTCAAGCTCTTTTTCAAACTGCACATAATCATGCGGACATCCGAGCCTTCCTTGGTTACGAAATTCAAAAAATGTAATACCGCACATATCACAAAATAGCTGGTCAATCTCAGAAAGTTCTTTCGCTGTTTGGTTAACACCGAGAGGCCCGCTTGGGATGTCAGAGTCTTCCTGCTGCGAATCCGCCTCAGCCTGATTGAGATACACACGCGCATGATCTTCACAAAGGTGCAATTCGCGTACCCCACCATCTTCTACTTCAGTAATGTGAAACATTGCCTGTTTTTCGCATTGCTGGCATTGCATAGCTTCGTCCCTTAGCACTCTTAAACACATCAACAACCAGTTCTGTGAGTTCTACTCACAATATATACCGAAGTCCTATCTTGTTCCTTCAACAATATTATTACCATTCCTCAATGCAAAGCACACTAAATACTCCGCCAAGTACTACTTTTGCCCAAAAACCTGTCATGAGTATAGACTCTGGAAAAGTTCAGGTTTTCAACCGAAAATTCGCTGATTTATCACGTAATAATTCCACTACCTAATACCCAATCGAGACCACCCGGAATAGTGAACTACACTCTCCCATGGCGATACGAAAGAAAAACCAGACCATTCGAATGTCAACCAAAACGCTGGTTTTACAAGACACTAATCCTTCGCCAACAAAAACTGGTCCAACCAAAAGACAATTACAGCACTAAAAAGCAATCGTCCTCCCCATTGACTCCACCTAACTCATAGTCCCAAATAGGAACCATAACAATATAAAAACTGGTGGAAATAAATTAATCGATGCCCTCATGAATCATTTCCCGAACTTCAAATATTTCTCCGAGTTAGCACAGAAAGAAACCCTCATTCCGGTCTGCCGTCGTATTTTCGCAGACGCCCTTACGCCTCTCTCAGCTTTTGCTCGAATTGATACTGGCTCAGATGGTTGCCTCTTTGAAAGCGTCATTGGAGGAGAAAAGGTTGGGAGATACAGTTTTCTCGGGTCTGATCCATTTCTTCAGTTCGAGGCCCATGGGCCAGACGTAACAATTCGACGCAAAGGATTACCTGATGAGAAACTTCACGTCGAAGATCCACTAGCTGAACTTGAGAGCCAGATGGAATGTTTTAGACCGGCTCGGCTCGACGAACTTCCACCTTTTACAAGCGGTGCTATTGGCTATGCGGCATATGATGCCATTCGATACGTAGAGAGTCTTCCGCACACACCCTCCGATGATCTTGGCTTACCTGATATTTATTTTGCACTGTACGATCAACTCGTTGTCTTTGACCATGTTTCAAAATCTATAGATGTCGTTGCCTTGGCAAAAACTGTAGAGAAATCCCCAAAGGCCATAGAATCCGCGTATAAATCTGCGAAGAAGTGCGTGGACGACATTATTGAAAAGCTAAAGCAAGATTGTGGCTGGCCACCTCTTCGCGACATACGTCCGCTCACCAGCCCAACCCAACCAATCCATAAAGCAAGTACAGCGAACCGGAGTAGAGATGACTATCTAGAGGCTGTTGAGAAGGCGGTCGACTACATTCATGCCGGCGACATCTTTCAGGTGGTGCTAAGCCGTCGGCTCTCAACACCATTTGATGCTTCTCCACTTGAGCTCTACCGCACACTTCGCGTGGTCAACCCCAGTCCATTCATGTTTTGCCTTCGCACACCATCCGCAACGCTTGTTGGAAGTTCACCCGAGATAATGGTTCGTGTTATGGACAGGAAAGTCACCGTCAGGCCCCTAGCAGGCACGCGGCCGCGTGGAGAAACTCCTGAAGAAGATGCCGACCTTGCTGCTGGGCTACTAGCCGATCCAAAAGAACGCGCTGAGCATGTCATGCTCATCGACCTCGGTCGAAATGACATCGGACGAGTCTCTGAGATTGGCTCAGTTGAACTCAGCGACATCATGACCATAGAGCGGTATAGCCATGTTATGCATATAACAAGCAACGTGAATGGCAAACTCCTGCCCGAAGCTACTGCGTTCGATGCACTTCGCGCGTGCTTACCTGCTGGCACTGTATCTGGAGCACCAAAGATTCGTGCAATGGAAATTATTGATGAACTCGAGCCCAACAAGCGAGGGCCCTACGCTGGAGCTGTTGGCTATATCGACTTTTGTGGATCAATGGACACCTGTATTGCCTTGCGCACGATTGTTATCACGAAAGGCAATGCGTACGTGCAGTCGGGAGCTGGGATTGTTGCAGACAGTCAACCTGAAAAGGAATTCGAAGAGACCCTTAACAAAGCGAAAGGGCTTCTGGTAGCAATTGAAATGACCAAGCAAAGGCTCAACGACAACGGCATTCAAAATGCAGGGAAACCATGATTGTGCTCGAACAAGTTACTGTCCAGCGACAGGGCGTCATCGCATTAAATCACTTCACACACACAATTCATCCTGGGCAATCTGTTGCTGTCATCGGCCCAACTGGATCAGGTAAAACCACGCTCCTTGAAGCTATTGCCACTTTGCTCCCCATTCAGTCTGGCAACATATCATTCGCAGACTTCGCGTCAACGACAGATTCGCCTCGTGCTGAACAACTCATTGGCTTCGTACCCCACTGCATCACAACATGGCCAATGATCCGAGCAGATGAATGTCTCAAGTTATTTGCAATCGAGTCAGGAATTCCAGCAAAAGAAATAAATGCCGCCGTCAACCGCGTGTTGGAAGAGGTTTCTCTGACTAATTTACGGGGGCATCGAATTGATACGTTCTCCTCTGGCCAAAGCAAGCGATTGCTCATTGCTAGAGCGTTACTGGGTGAACCTCACATCTTACTGCTAGACAACCCATATGCTGGTCTCGATCCTGATGGCTATCAGGTCATCGACCGACTGATTGCAAATGCACAAATCACAGGTCGCGTCATTCTTGCTGCTTTCAATGACGCGAACGTCCCAGAAACTTTCACTGACCTGCTTGTTCTAAATGACGGACAGAAAGTAATCGCCGGCCATTTTCAGCCAGAATTTTTCACTGAAGTAAACCAGTGGAAAGTTCGCCTTAAATGTCCATCGTCTGCTTCACAAGCGGCCAAGGCTATCTCCCACCTCACACTTTCGAGTACCATCGTGGACGAGGATTTTTTAATTTGCGATGTATCAACTGACCGTGGACCAATTGACGAGGCCATCGCGATACTGATAAAGGCAGACTGCCCACTTGAATCCTGTACTTATGATCCGCCATGGCCTGCTCAGGTCTTGAATTCACTTACGTAAGATGAACCCACATGGGCTCAACTGACGCGACAGGCCTCGACAAGTTTTCGAACAAAATCACCTGCATTTTCAGACACAGAACTTTTGCCTTGAGCCTGTTCAATACACCGGACAACTGCTGAGCCGACGATTACACCATCAGCTACTTTAGCAACCTCTCGTGCCTGATCAGCAGTTGATATCCCAAACCCTACCAGTATCGGCACATCCGACTCTTCACGTAACCACTGAATACGTTCAACAAGGTTTTCTGGCAAGGCAGTCCGCTCTCCCGTCACTCCCGCAACCGATACACAGTAAAGAAATCCTGTAGAGCGTTTTGCGATTTCTCGAGCACGCTCTGGTGGAGTTGTGGGTGTCACGAGTCGTACAAGAGCAAGGCCAGCCAGCCGACACTGCGTGTCTAGTTCATCAGACTCTTCTAATGGCAAGTCAGGAACTACGAAACCTGCCAAACCACTTTCCTGCCCACGCTTTACAAATGCCTCGGTTCCACTCCGGAATATAAGTGAATAGCTGGCCATCGCCAGCAAGGGCATCGCGTATGATTTGGAAAATTCAGCCACGATGTCGAACATGTTTGTGAGGGTCATACCCGCGTCCAGAGCGCGGGTGTACGAGGCCTGTATCACCGGCCCGTCAGCAATCGGATCACTGTAAGGAACACCAAGCTCACAACACGTTGCTCCAGCTGCACAAATCGAACGTAAAATAGCCGCAGTCGATTGTCCATCCGGGTCGCCAGCTGTAACAAAGGGTGCGACAGCGCGACGCGAATCGGCCTTGCACTGGGCAAACGCATCGCCCAGCATTTCAATTCCTGTTTTTCTGTTGCTATCTCTGGCGGTCATTTACTGTCTAACTCTTTTTTTAATAAAAATGCTTTAAGAAAAGACACCGGTAGTAAAACGTTTGATTCATCACTCGTGCCCACGCAACCTTGCTATCTCAGCAGCATCTTTATCCCCACGACCTGACATACACACGACTAGGATTTCATCAGGACGCATTTTTGAAGCAGCTTCAACGGCCCATGCGAGGGCATGCGACGTTTCAAGTGCTGGAAGAACCCCCTCGTGTTGGGCCACCATATCAAAGGCATCAAGGGCAGCAGAATCAGTTACGCTGGTGTAGTCAACGCGACCAGAATCTCGCCAGAAACTGTGTTCCGGGCCAACGCCTGGATAATCGAGGCCTGCCGACACTGAGTGTACATCAGATGTCTGACCATCTGTGTCCTGCAGTACATAACTAAGACTGCCATGAAGAATGCCTGGCGTCCCGTAGGTGAGGGGAGCGGCATGTTCACCGTCGCCGCTCGATCGGCCTCCTGCCTCAACGCCAACAAGACGCACTTCTGGGCAATCAACAAAGGGATAGAACATGCCGGCTGCGTTACTGCCACCACCAACGCACGCCACAACAGTATCAGGGAGCCTGCCGAAGATACTTTTACAGCAATCTATTGTCTCACGTCCAATTACTGACTGAAAATCACGAACAATACGCGGGAATGGATGAGGCCCTACCACCGACCCAATTATGTAGTGCGTTGTTTCGACTGATGCCATCCAGTCTCGCATTGCTTCATTAATTGCATCCCGCAACGTACGAGAACCACTTTCTACCGGCCGAACTTCCGCACCCATTAACTTCATCGTTCGAACGTTAGGGGACTGGCGACGCACATCCTCTGATCCCATATAGACAACGCATTCGAGCCCAAACCGCGCGCAAGCTGTTGCCGTTGCTACACCATGCTGGCCAGCCCCGGTCTCAGCAATAATTCGGCGTTTGCCCATCCGCATGGCTAAAAGTGCTTGGCCCAGCGTATTATTAATCTTATGTGCCCCTGTGTGACTCAGGTCTTCCCGCTTAAAGTAGATCTGCGCACCACCCGCTTTCTCAGTAAGCCTGCGGGCAAAAAGCAAGGGTGTAGGACGCCCAACAAAGGCGGCAAATAATCCGTTGAGTTCACTGATAAAATCTGGATCGGCGATAGCCTCGTCATAAGCTTTCTCCAACTGATTCAATGCCGCTGAAAGTGTCTCAGGCACATACCGTCCACCAAATTGACCAAAGCGACCAAGGCTATCGGGCACAGATGAGAGTTTCTTTTCGACAGTCTCAGCAGGAACACTATGCATTCAAAACTCCAAACATTTAAACACGCCTTTTGAGTAACACCCTATGATTTAGCTTCATATAAGATGACGAAAATCGACTGACACTTGATTGTAGCCTCCTTTTATAATTTTTGACCTAGCGAATCTTATCTTTTCCTCGTATTCCGTTGATCGATGCCAGAACTCCCGGAAGTAGAAACGATGTGCCGCGGAATAGCTTGTTTCCGTGGAGAAGTCATTGCAACTACTCAGTTTCCACGACTCACCCAAAAGCCATCGCCAATCAACCCGCCGCCGAAAAATATGGCAGCCAAACTTCATCACGCACGTATCCTGGATATCACACGTCTTGGCAAACGGGCTGTTCTCCGGATACGAAAAAACGAAGACGACATGGATTCATTCTTGGTTTTTGAACCGCGGATGACTGGACTACTTCTCCGAGTATCACCTCCTACGCACCGGCATGTACGACTGATGGTTAAAACAAAACAGAAGCATCCACTCATTTTTTGGGATCGACGTGGATTGGGGACAATCACTTTGTTTGATAAACCAAGGTTTGAATCTCGATTCGGCAGCCACGCGATAGGTCCTGATGCCCTTATCATCAGTGGAACTACCTTATATAAGAGAATCCAACCTTCAAGGCGTTACATAAAAGTTGCACTCCTCGACCAGAAGATACTTTCCGGTGTGGGCAATATCTACGCTTCAGAAATTCTGCATGAGGCCAAAATTGATCCCCGTACAAGATGCCACAGGTTGACCCAGTCTGCCTGTGATCGCATTGCAGCAGCATGCTCTCGAATACTCCACCAAGCGATCAAATTTGAGGGTTCATCTATCGGTGATGAAACATACAGAACAGCTGACAATCGGCCCGGTAGATACCAGCGATTTCACAAGGTGTACGGGCGCTCGGAAAATGAGTGTTTTCGGTGTAGCACTACAATCAAGCGCATTATTCAATTGCAGCGATCAACTTTTTTTTGTCCCCAATGCCAACGCCGGCTCTGATTTATCATTCCTGTTATCATTGAATAGCTGGTATCCTTGATTCCCGGCTTGACGGTCTCCCTGCAAATAATTTACGCGAGAAGATACACGCAGCCCACTTGGCTTACCACCTCGTGCATGATGAAAAATGTGAACGGAAATACTAAAGGAGTTTCTACTATGCCCTCTACACCAAAAAACCGAGTGAGCTCACGGAGAAAATTTCTCACACATACTTCTGCAGCACTCAGCGTTTCTTCACTACTCCGTAACGCTGATTGGTGTAAAGCGTAT
>Ga0114925_10000239_pt1 | contig 22479 bp, 20 predicted proteins | sample SumtaG_2_FD_87287 | JGI IMG/M metagenome (GOLD analysis project Ga0114925, IMG submission 87287) | Deep subsurface microbial communities from Indian Ocean to uncover new lineages of life (NeLLi) - Sumatra_00607 metaG | ecosystem: Environmental > Aquatic > Marine > Oceanic > Sediment | place... | reverse complement strand
CCACATCAGTACCTTAATACTGATTTTCTTGCCCAACAGGCAAGAAAATCTTTTTAATCTTGAATGTGGCTTGTCCACATCAGGGTATCTATACGGGGAATATCGATTATTTAATTCTTTTCTCTTCTTTCAAGAATATGATAAGGGTAAAAATAAAAAATAGCATGATAAGGAAGGTAGGAATGTATCTCAGAACCGGTACATTTTTATATATGAGCAAATGGTTTATATCAATGATAGAGTAAAATTCGAGCAGATCAAGAACCACTGATACGTATATAAGAACAGCAGTTAAGGCGAGGGCTGCGGTTGAAAATTTTCTAAACATTGACCATAGAATAACAGCAAAAAAAATAAGTACGATACCAAGTCCCATTTTACAAATATTCAATATATGAATAACCATCTTTCAATCCATCAACAATAAAAGGACTCCAGGTTTTCATAATAAACCCTGTCGAGTTAAACTATCGGTAAAATACGTTAAAAAGTAAATTAATCCTACCTGCACTTTTTTGCAGGAGTTCATTTGAATGGGATAATGAAGTGAAGATAGGAGTATTTGGGGAAAATGGAAAATATATACTATTTTCAAGCAGGAGGGAGTGTAATTTCCTAAAATTTGAAAACAGAAATTCGTTTTCTTTTATATAAATATTATTGTTTATAATATTGAAATATTTATTACCCAGCGCCAAAAAAAAATCCTTATTTTTTTGTATTAATCCCTCTATCCCGCCATATCGCTCCATAATACCTGAAAACTCAATAGCAGCTTTTATTTTATAGTATGGAGGGAAGCCCATAACTGGTAACAGTTTTTGAAAAATTCCAGAGTTTTTGTGCTTCTGAATACTGGCAAATACCCTGTTATCTGCAAAAATACAGCCGAATGAAATACCGGAAGAAACCCAATTTCCAAATACCCGTACATTAATAAATTTTTGTAAATCCTTATTATGAAAAATGTAAATATAGGTGTTAAATTCAGTTTCATCAGAAACGATTATTACACCTTTTTCATGCAATCTTTTCAGGATACTCTCTATTTTCCCGTAATTCATGGTCTTACCAAATCTAATGATCACAAAATCCAGAGTCGAAATATGTTTTTCATCAATAAACAGAGGAGAAATTCTTTCAACAAGATCTATATGAAAGGGGGTGAATTTTCCATCCTCGTCTGATCCTGATAGATAAATTCCATGTCCGGTATGTCCGCATATCTCTAAAAGTGAAAAAAGAGAAAGCACAGCTTCAAAGGATGAATTATAATAAAACCATTTATAATCCCTGTAATTCTTCTGATGTTTATCCAGCAGTAATTGAAAGAGGCGTTTTGAAAGCAGCTCATGTGAAGCGGCTGCATATCCTGAGGCATATCCTCTCCCCAGCCAGCTTTTAATAATTTTGGTAATTCCTGGATGAGCATGACCAAGCAGAAGAGATCCAGCTGACATAAAAAAGTCAACAAATCTGTTATCATCATAATCATAAATATACGGCCCTTTACCCCGTTTTATTACCGGTAGTGGTGTGTATGATTTATCTTTTTCTTTTTCAAATTGTAGAAAATCAGACATAAGAGAAGATGTATTTTTTTCTATAATCCTTAATCCTTTTTTAAATGGTTTAAATGGTTTATACATAAACTATCCCCATGTTTGGGTGAAAGATATATTTACATAATTACTAACACATTTATTTTCATATGTCTATTGAAAAGCACATGGTCTTTATTTTTATTCGTAAGGTACGAACCCGCATTTCTCACAAATACCTGTAAATATCGAAAACTGGGGGTTGACTCCAGTTCCTGGAGTTAGCGGTTTTCTCACCCCTAATGTGGACAAGCCACATTCAAGATTATAAAAATTTTCTTGCCTAAAAAGCAAGAAAATTGGTATTAAGGTACTAATTACATTCTGTATCTGATACTGTAATGTATTGATGTATCATTAATAAACTTTACTGTTTTTCAATTTGTGAGAAAACCGTACGAATAGAATAATTGAGGCTTGACATTATTTTTCATAAGAGGTAAGGTTTTTTATAATAAAGAGGAATTGAGTTTTTACATATTTTTGCCTATGGGAAAAGATGATTTACAAAAACTTTTTTCTGAAAAGCTCATTACAAGAAGGAGTTTCCTGAAAAAATCTGCAATGTCAGGTGTGGGTTTAGGGCTGGGACTTTGCGGTTTTGGATCCATACTTGTGGGAGCCGGGAAAAATAAGACACGTGCAGTGAAAAAGTCAGAAGAGGAGATAACTTCAAGTAAAGATAATAGGTACAATAATCAAGCGATAACCTCCCCCTCCCCCCCTTTAAGAGAAGCAATGTACTATACAAAGTTATCCCACAGGAGTGTACAGTGCAAACTCTGTTTCAGAACATGTATAATTCCTGAAGGCGAACGGGGAGAATGTCGAAACAGGGAAAATCACAAAGGGCAGCTGTATAGCATTGTGTATGCAAGACCATCTGCAATTCAAATAGATCCCATTGAGAAGGAACCTCAGTATCATATGCTGCCAGGTACGCTTATCCTGTGCCTTGGGACTGCAGGCTGTAATTTCCGGTGCAGGGCCTGTCAAAACTGGCATCTTTCTCAGCGATCTTTAGAAGAAATGGGGTATTATTTTACCATGAGCCCCGAAGGGGCTATAAATGAAGCAATTAAACACGGTATACCAACCATTTCATTTACCTATAATGAACCCACATCTTTCTACGAATATGTATATGATATTGCAGAAATTGCCAAAACAAAAGGCCTTAATATCCTGTGGCATTCCAACGGTGCTTTGAACCCTGAGCCATTGCGCGAGCTCCTGAAAGTTACCGATGCAGTTACTATTGATTTAAAGGGGTTTACTGAAAATTTTTACAGAAACTACTCCTCCGCTGAATTAAAACCGGTCTTACAGACTTTAAAGATAATCAAAGAGAAAGGCAAGTGGCTTGAGATAGTTAACCTGATGATTCCTACTTTTAACGACAATCCTGATGATATCAGGAAGATGTGCGAATGGATTAAGAAAAATCTGGGTTCAGATGTACCCCTTCACTTTTCACGTTTTTTCCCTGCATACAGGATAAAAGGTCTTCCCCCTACGCCTGTAGAAACTCTGGAAAAGGCGTATGCAATTGCGAAAGAGGTTGGTATCGATTACATCACGATCGGAAACGTTCCTGGACATCGATACAATTCTACTTTCTGCCCAAAGTGTGAAAAGACAATTATCCGCCGAACTCATTTCCAGGTTATGGAAAATAACCTCAAGAATGGGAAATGTTCGTCCTGCGGTCACCCCATTCCAGGAATCTGGAAGATTTGATTAAAACCCTAATGAGCACAAAATAAGTACGTGAATGCAAAAACCTGTAATCTTAGAAAATTCTCATGTTAAAATCGTATTTTAACGTAGAGGCAATTCATGAATTGCCCCTACCTCAATTTATTAAATTAAAAATAATGTATCGTATTGTATTGTAGGGCCAGCCCCATGTGGCTACCTGTCAGCCCCTATGTGGCTACCTGTCGCCCCATAGGGCTACCTGTAAGCCCATGGGGCTGACAGGTAGTAAAGGTTTCAAACCTGGCCTAAAAAGATCCAGCCATTAAAATTCTATATCAATATCTCCCATAAAACCTTCTCTCATCAAAACCTGTGTTTCCTCTCGTGCTTTTTTAATGATCCTTTCTGCAGTTTTATAAAGCTCTGCCCGGCTCATGACTTTTTCAGCTATTCCCTGCTCAATTGCCTTCACCCCGACTGCAGCAGCTTCACGCGGAAACACCTCCCACTCATCCATGGTAGGGATTATATAATTCTCACTTAGGCCCTTGTCCTCAGCGGTCTTTGCGAGTTCCTTTGCTGCCTCTATACACATTTCGTCTGTTATAGTTTTAGCTCTAACATCAAGGGTTCCCCTGAAAATACCGGGAAATCCAAGTGAGTTATTTACCTGGTTCGGAAAATCGCTCCTGCCTGTCGAAACAACCAGTGCACCCGCATCTTTTGCTTCCCATGGCCATATTTCGGGAACAGGGTTTGCACAGACAAAAACCACAGCATTTTTCGCCATCTTGGTGATCCATTCCTTTTTAACAACCCCAGGGCCCGGCTTTGAAAGTGCAATCAGAACATCCGCCCCCTTCAATGCCTCCCATATCGGAACATCCATACCATCCTCGTTTGTCATCCTACAGATTTTCCATTTTTCACCCCAGGCCGTATTATCCCTTAAATCAGACCTATTTTTATGAAGCGATCCTTTGGAATCATACATTATGCAGTTTCCGGGAGTAGCCCCTGCTTTAAAAATGACATCTGAAATCCGTATATTTGCAGCTCCTGCACCCATGAAAACAATCCTTACATCCTCCATCCTTTTACCTGCCACCTTCACAGCATTGATCAGGCCAGCGAGTGTAACAGCCGCAGTTCCCTGCTGATCATCATGCCAGACAGGTATTGAACACTCTTTTCTCAGCCTTTCTAGTATATAGAAGCACTTCGGCTGAGCGATATCTTCGAGATTTATCCCTCCAAGGGTAGGCTGCAGCAGTTTCACTGTTTCAATAAATGTATCCGGATCTTTTGTATCCAGGCATATTGGAAAGGAATCAACCCCTCCGAGGTACTTATAAAGCAGGGACTTGCCCTCCATAACAGGAATGGCGGCCACGGGCCCGATATCACCAAGCCCCAGAACCCTTGTGCCATCTGATATTACGGCAACGGTATTCCACTTACTGGTATATTCGTATGCAAGTTCAGGATTCTTTTCGATCTCCCTGCAGGGAGCTGCCACTCCAGGCGTATACCACACATCAAAATCGTGCAGATTCCGTATCCTGCATTTAGCGGAAACGGCTATTTTGCCTTTGTAGTAGGAATGTAGTTTTGGAGCATCTTCCAGCGGTTTATTTGCTTTTGCTAAAAGCTTTTCTTCATCGTAACTCATAGTTTAAATCCTTTCTAATGATTTTATTATTGTCAACTTATACCCTGATGTGGATAAACCACATTCAAGATTAAAAAGATTTTCTTGCCTATTGGGCAAGAAAATCAGTATTAAGGTACTAATAACCATATATAAATCACAACCTTATTTTTATCAGGAATAGTGTTTATAAAGATTACAGGGTATTATATACCAATGTTTAAAAGGCCCATATAATGTTAATATTTACTAATTAACAAGTAAAATACTTTATTTGCCTATGCCAGTATTAACCCCAGGAGGGTAATAGTTTGGAGTTCCTTCATTTTGATGACCATCTCTTCTGTCCTTCAATATAGAGGTCACTTCCATAACAATCGTTTATTATTATAAGAGGCATATCCTTTACTCTCAGTCTTCTCACAGCTTCTGTGCCAAGATCCTCAAACGCAATAATGTCAGCTTCAACAATGGATTTTGATATTAATGCTGCAGCTCCCCCGGTTGCGCCAAAATATACAGCACAGTACTTTTTCATTGATGCAATAACCTCATCTGAGCGCATTCCTTTGCCTATCATCCCCTTTACTCCGTTTTCAAGTAACAGGGGTGTGTATGAGTCCATTCTGTAGCTTGTTGTAGGGCCTGCTGCGCCTATCGCCTGTCCTGGTTTTGCCGGCGAGGGGCCCACATAGTAAATAACACTTCCTTCTGGTTCAAAGGGGAGAGGCTCACCTTTTGTAATTAAATCCACAAGCCTCTTATGTGCCGCATCCCTTGCCGTATAGATAATCCCTGATAGTAACACCTGGCTGCCGATTTTCATCTTTTCTACCATTTCATTCTTTAACGGGGTTTCAACTTTTAATACGTCCATATCCATTCCTTTCACTATAAAGTATATGACTTGCTGCGAGCAGCATGACACTGGATATTCACTGCTGCAGGGTATGAAGCGATATGCCGCGGAAATACCTCTATAAACAGGTCCAGGGCGGTGATCCTTCCGCCAAGTCCAGCCGGTCCTATGCCAAGCTTGTTTATCTCATCAAGCCATTGTACCTCATATTGTGCCAATTTTTTATCCGCATTCCGTTCGTTTATCTTTCTTAAAAGTGCTTTTTTCGCAAGAAATGCTACATAATCAAATGTACCACCCATTCCTACGCCGATTATGACCGGAGGACACGGATTTGCCCCTGCCGATATCACTGTTTCAATCACAAAACTCTTTACACCTTCAACTCCATCTGCCGGCTTCATCATCTTTATTCTGCTCATATTCTCAGAACCGCCCCCCTTGGGAAGTACTGTTATTTTTACCCTATCACCTGGTACAATTTCGGTATGTACTATAGGCGGTGTATTATCCTTTGTATTTTCAGGAGCAGTTAATGGATTTTTCACTATCGATTTTCTGAGATATCCCTCTATATATGCAGCTCTCACACCTTCTTCTATAGCACTATTCATATTGCCCCCGGTAAATGTCACATCCTGTCCGACTTCCATGAATATAACTGAAAATCCTGTATCCTGGCATATAGGAATGGATTCATTCTCAGCTATCTCAGCATTCCTTAACAGCTGTTCAAATACAGCCTTCCCAACCTCCGATTCTTCCCTATCCCTATATTTAATAAAAGCCTCCTTGAGATCCTCATTTATCTCCATGCATGCCTTGATGAACAGTTCTTTCACTACATTCGATATTTCTTTAACATTAATAGAACGCATCTTTACACTCCTCAGATCTTCGTTATTGCCAAATTACGCACCAAATATTTTAACATCGTTTTTAATTAATTGATAGAATATTTTATATTTTACATCTCATATATTTTCATTTTTCGTTTTAAGGCCAAAACTGTATATCATGATAAAAAAATTTTGAGAGAAGTGTCTTGCATAACGCAAAAGTATAGTGTACTGTATATGTGAGCCAACTTACTAAGGAGTATATCTATCGGACATATAGGAATAATTAATGAAAGTAATTTGCACTCGGCATTAAAACATTTGTACTCCAATACAAATGCTGAACATGAATCAAACATTGATGGATTCATAGTTGATATTGTACATAACAACTCGATTATTGAGATACAAACTGGCAATTTTACAAAAATAAGAGCCAAGCTATCTACATTATTATCGCATTACAAAGTTAAACTAGTATATCCTATTGCTTTTGAAAAAACTCTGATTGTGTATGATTCAAAGAAAGAAAATATCCTTTACAAAAGAAGATCACCAAAAAAAGGTGAGCTTATTGATATCGTATATGAAATAATCCATATCCCGAAACTAATTATTCATCCTAATTTCAGCCTCGAAGTGTTATTTACAAAAGAAGAAGAAATCAGGTCAGCAGATGGTGAAGGAAGCTGGCGTCGGAAAGGTATAAGTATACTTGATAGACGGCTGTTGGATATAATTAAAAGAATTAAATTTAATCATGTCCAGGATTATATAATGTTGCTTCCCAATAATGTACCCCCTTCATTTACTAACATGGATCTATCACGTATTATGAGTAAACCATTAAAGAAAGTCCAAAAACTCACATACAGTTTAAAGCAAATGAGTTTACTTCGAGTGATAGGCAACCAGGGGAATGCGCAAGTATTTAAAGTCGAATATCGATAATAATAGTACCTTAATCGTGATTTTCTTGCCCAATAGGCACAAACTTTAGTTTGCAAGAAAATATCTTTATAATCTTGAATGTGGCTTGTCCACATTAGGTCGCTCAAGCTGCTTATAACACGGGGTAACCGGCTTGGGTGCTGGTGCACCCGCGGACGCTTTTCGTCAGAGCCCAACCCAGCTTTTTATATTGCAGTACTAAATATTCTTTTGTATACTTCATTTAATGCCAAACTATTTTCATCGGCTGCATGTCATACTCTTGAATGTAAAGCTATGTCATTCGAAATATATCAGTCAGCTCGGTTAGATCACTAACCTTATCCAGCATTTTAACCTTCTCGATCACTCTTTCTGAAGCTTCCGAACTTATACTCCGTGTTGCAAGCTTCGTAGCTATTCAGCCACAGAGTCACAAAGGCCGTAGGCATCAGGCACTGAGGTTTAGATATCGTATAAAACTATTTAAAAATATAATTTTAAAATTAAAATTCAGAAGATTTTAATAAATTGTTTATCTATCCTTTCAGGATCTCTTCCACAGCTAAATAAGAAGCCTCTTCAAATGTAGATGATGGAAAACGTTCATGAGCATAGCTTATGGAAGATGAAGCATTTATTCTTGCAATTCCTTTATTATACTTAACGTTTTCAAGTATTTTTTCTATTTCACTGTAACTCCCTCCCTGTGCCCCTACCCCGGGAATAAGTAGAGGAATAATACACTTCATGTTAACCATTTTTTCAACACAGCCCTTAAACTCTTCCTGGGTTGCCCCGATCACTGCCCCGATGGAGTTATGTTTTTTATTCCATGAACATAATGAGTGAATAACATATTCGTAAAAAGGTTTTCCTGATCCAAGCTTCTCATACTGAAAATGGTGGGCGCCATCATTGCTGGTAAGGGCAAGCACATAAAACCCCTTATCTTTCCAGGTAAAAAACGGCTCAAGGGAATCGTACCCCATGTAGGGATTTAAGGTAACTGCATCCCCTTTTAATACTTCAAAGATGTATTTTGCATAGGCTTTCGATGTTCTGCCTATATCCCCGACTTTTGCATCGATAATAACAGGCAGTTTCTTAGTTTTTGCCCGATTAATAAGCTCAACAAGTGCAGAAAGCCCCTTTGTTCCATACTGAAGATAACACGCAACATTCGGTTTTACAGCAGATATCTTCCCGGATATTTCATGGAGAATCTTTGAGAAATACGCCACAATTTCATCAGAGAGGTCTTTTGAAGTATCAATCTTCATCCTTTCAATAACAGGATCCATTCCAAAACAGAGAAGTGTTTCTTTTTTTTCCCACTCATCCTCTATTCTTTCCAGATAAGATTTCATCTGCTTTACCTCACCCTTCTCTAACCCTTCCCTCACCTTGTAAGTTTAATTGATGAAAAACCGCTATTTCAATTTTTCACACTTTATCTCATTCCTTTGAGAATTATATACAGAGATTTTTAACAGGATTTCTGAAGAACCGACCTCTCTCATACGCAATAAAACCATTGACCATCGTTAAAACCGGGTTAAAAGTATACTTCCATCCATGAAAGGGTGACCACCCGCATTTTGTGATATACCCATCCTGGCCAATAAAAAATACACCCTCTTCAATCAGGGTACAATCTGCACACGCATTTTCCTGAACTCCAGTCCCTTTTCTTATTCGAAAAAGGGTTTTTGTATTTACGGAAGTTATACTGAGAAGCGTCCCGAGTGTTATACGCTCTTCTTTCAGGGCATTGAACAGAAGGGGTAAAGCTGTTTCAAGGCCGGGAAAACCTGCTGGTGGATCCTCTTTCTTTTTTTCTTCCACTGTATGCGGGGCATGATCAGTGCCTATGAGATCAATGGTTCTGTCATCTATCCCTTTCCACAACGCCTCATTATCTTTTTTACTGCAAAGCGGCGGGAGCACTTTCTTCAGCCCCTTGTAATTCTCTTTATTGAGGAAGAGGTGATGGGGAGATACCTCGACATGGATCCAGGGAAATATCTCTTTCCATTTTCTTAAAATTGAAACCTCATCACCTGTACTGACGTGACAGATATACAGAACAGGAATACTGGAAAATTTTTTTGCTGCCTTTTCATAAGAGGATAAAATCTTTAAAAGTCCATCAACACTGCCGGTATGCACGAGGACAGGTCTCGTCTGGTTGAAGATATTAAGGAGAGCATATTCTGACTTGACAGTAATATCGCCTGTAGTTTTTGACATATATATTTTGATACCGCAAACTGCCTTCTGAATGCCGGATTTTCTTATCTCATCGACATTATCATCTGTGAGAGCTACATAGAGGCCATAGTTTACGTAACTCTTGTTAAATGCAATTTCTCCCTTTTCTTTTATTGTTTTTTTATCTGTAACTGGAATCTTATTATTAGGCATATCAAAGATAGCTGAGGCTCCGCCTTTAAGAGCAGCCCTGGTACACGTATCCCAATCTTCTTTATAGTCGTATCCCGGCTCTCTCACATGTACATGCGGGTCAATGAAAGAAGGGATAAGGTATAAACCTTCACATTGAATTACCCTGCCATTCTTGAGGTCGTGCTCATTAATTGATTCCGAGATTTTACTGTACACCCCGTTTTCAATAATGATATCCCTCCTAATCCAGCTATTTTCACGGGGAATTAAAACCTTTTTTAAAATAATCATCTAATCAATCCCCCGCAGGGCTCCACTTTCATCACGTTTATAGTTTCCGAATTCCTTACACTTTTCAAGATAATCAAAATGAAAAACCGGCCCCTCTACGCAGACACGGTCACCGGTAATATCCAGAGAACAGCTTCCGCACAACCCCAGTCCGCATTTCATCATTCTTTCTATGCTTGCTTCTCCGGGGACGCTGTTTATTTTAAAAAGAGTAAGAGCCTTCTTTATAAAAATTTCAGGCCCGCAGACAAGCGCAAAATCAGGACACACCCTTTCAATTACACCTTGAAGGTGATCGGTAATAAGACCTTGTTCGCCAAAAGATCCATCCTCTGTGCAGAAAAAGGTCTTGATTTGCGAATACTTTGCGATTTTCTCAAGAAGAGGAATAATCCAATTGATCGAAGCCCAGGTCCTGCCTCCTGCAAGTATATTTACACCTTTCCCCAATTTTACAAGTTCTGAAGCTGAAAAAATAAGCGGTGCAACTCCAATCCCTCCACCAACAAGAAGGTAGTTGTCATATTGCTGCAGTTCAAAACTTTTACCGAGAGGCCCGTACAGTCCAACAGGCTCTCCGCAAGTAAGTCCCAGAAGCGAAGTTGAAAAAGCTCCCCTTGCCATTAATGAAAAACCAATTCTATTTTCATCATAGTATGAAACAGAATAGGGCTTCTGATCCAGGCCGGGAATCCACAGCATAAAAAACTGTCCGGGCGCAGGCTTACTCAAACCCTGCTGTTCAAAGAAAAGCGTGTTTATACTATGCTCATCAGCTTTCAGGAGTTCTTTTACAGGGGAAACCACAAACTTTATGTTTTTCCTCTTTTGATCTTCATTTATTACAGGCTTTGGAATCCGATAAAACGAACCCTTTTTTTGCTTATGTGCAAGCCCGATAATCTCTTCATAACTTTCAAAATGGTTGTTATGCAGAAACTCCAGGATCCCTTCTTCAATATCTTTAAAAACACGAAGTCCCTTTGTGTAAACAGCACTCCCGATTCCATAGAGACTGGCACCAGCCATCATGACCTGAAGTGCACTGCCTGTACTTGATACTCCCCCTGTTCCGATTATTGGGATAGAAACCTCATTATAAACATCATAAACATTTTTTACAGTTAGAGGAAGCACTGCATCACCTGATATACCTCCCCTTTTATTCCAAAGCACAGGAAAACCTGTACTTATATCAATAACCATACCAGGCCCAACTGTATTCATTATGCAGAGGGCATCGGCTCCTGAATTCTCCGCTGACCTGGCAACACTCACAAGGCCCTGTGTGTTAGGACTCAGTTTTACGATAACAGGTTTGCAGGTTCTGTCCTTAACACTTCGTGTAATCTGAGAAGCGAGCTCTGCAGAAAAGGAAAAAGGAGTACCGAACTCATCCATGACATTCGGACATGAGATATTGAGCTCAAGAAAAGTAAAGTCTAAACAATCCAGCTTTTGTGCCAGAAGAGGAAAATCATCTACCTCTTTCCCAAATATTGAAACAATCAGTGGAAAATCTACGACCTCGTACCCGAACCCGGATACAAACTCATCAATCCCTGGGGTTGAAAGGCCGACAGCATTGATAAGACCACATCCCCAATCATAAATAACAGGAGCGCTGTGCCCGTTTCTCTTCTCAGGACCGACCGACTTTGTCGTAACAATACCAGCACCGTCATTGTATACTCTTCTTAATGATGAAATTGTAACGCCGAGGATACCTGATGCTAAAACAGACCTGTTTTTTAATTTTACTTCGAGAAAAGAAGGATAATCGGTCATAGAATCTCGATTTCTCCTGACTTAACAATCCTTTCACAGTAATGACATCTGAGAATAAGAGGAGAAATACTAACTGTGTAAAACTTTGTATCTATATCTCCAATAGAAGTAATACAGTTTGGATTTAGGCACCTGACTATATTAAAATATTCTTTTGGCTGCTCTATTTTTCTTTTCTCCTTTAACCTTCCGTCCTTTATAATATTGATCGTTGCATTAGGAGCGATGAGTGATATTTTATCAGTTTCTTCTTTTTTTAAATATTTATTCTCTATTTTTATAATATCCTTTTTCCCCATTTTCTCGCTAGAAAAACCAACTCCTATCGTAAGTATGCCTTCATTTTCAAGTCCTAAAATATCTATTACTTTAAGTGCTTTTGTGCTTGGTATATGATCGATGACTGTGCCGTCCTTAATCGCATAAACTTTATATGCTTTCATACTATACTCCTTCTCTTTCTAATCCAGCCTCCCTAAAACCAGCCCAAGCACAGCCTGCCTTACAGGTATTCCATTATGAGCCTGGCGAAAATACAGTGCATTTTCCAGCTCATCCACTTCTTGGGCGATTTCATCAACTCTCGGAAGGGGATGCATTATTTTTATATCCTTACCCAGCATATCAACCACTTTTTTGGTAACCCTGTAACAGCCGGCTATCCTCTCATATTCCTGCATATCTCCAAAACGCTCCTTTTGAATACGGGTAATATAGAGAACATCTATATGTTCTTCAAGTCTCTCAAGGTCATCGACCTCATGGATCCTTGAACCATTTTCCTTAATTTCCTGGGTCAGGTATTCCGGCATCCTCAATAAATCAGGTGCAATAAACCATAAAGGAGATTGGTAAAGCGAAAGTGCATAGGCAAGTGAGTGAACGGTACGGCCGTATTTTAAATCGCCAAGAAAACCAACCCGGACATCTGATAGATTTGCAAAAAGCTCACTCAAAGTAAACAGGTCAAGGAAAGTCTGTGTTGGATGCTGGTTTGCACCATCCCCTGCATTTATTACCGGAACAATTGCAATTTCAGATGCAAGCCGGGCAGTGCCTTCAACAGGATGCCTCATAACAATGACATTACAGTATCCAGAAACAGTCATTATTGTATCTTGCAGTGTTTCACCTTTTTTTATTGATGTATACTCAGTGCCTGAAAATCCTATAACACCTCCTCCCATATACCTCATTGCAGACTCAAAAGAGAGCCTGGTTCTTGTGCTCGGCTCAAAAAATAGAGTGGCTAATACTTTTCCGGTCAGAAAATTCTTATACTCTCCATTCTTGACTCTATTTGAGGTTTCAATAATCTTTAAAAGTGAATTCTTATCCATCTCCCTAATTGATATAATACTTTTACCTGCAAAATCCATAGTCGTCACCACCTGAAAATAAATTACCTGGTTATTTAGAAACCTTTTATAAACCCCTTGAGCCGGGCTTAACAGCAGGCATTCCGCTTTTACACAAAGGGCACTCCTCAGGTATATATATTGGGATATTCATATCAATACAAAAGTAGTAAGGCTCTCCAGGTTCGAACCTTCCTGCTGACCGGTTTACCAAAGACGCGAAGGCTGCCACAACTCCGCCGTTTTTTTGTACTACATCCTTTACCTCCAGTACTGAACTGCCTGTTGTGACAACATCTTCAACAATTAATACTCTTTCTCCCTCTTTAATTCTAAACCCCCTCCTCATGATCATAACCTTGTTCTCACGCTCAAGGAAAAGAGCCCTTTTACCAAGGAGCCTTCCAACTTCATAAGAAACAATGATCCCACCTACAGCTGGAGCAACAACGGTATCGATATTTTTATTCTGAAAATGATCTGCAATATCCTGCATGAACTCCAATGCAAGATCAGGTTGGGAAAGCAGAAGCGCACACTGAATATATTTTTCAGAATGATTTCCCGATGTAAGCAGAAAATGTCCATCAAGAAGAGCATTTGAGGACTTTAATAGTTCGATTGCCCTATCGGAATCCATAATTATTTTTTCACTTTACATTTGGGATTTGAGTATATAACAAAACAGTGGGCACGTCAAGATATTTCAATGAATGATCTGATCTTATGATTTATACCTGCCCTTTTCGTATTCTTTGAGCAAGCAAAATGATATTTCTTAAATCTTCAATCTTATTTGCTCTTAACCAGTGATTTATAAAATCCTTATTCTGTACAATCTGAGCAATTGCCATTAAAGCCTGCAGGTGAAAGTTCCTTTCGTCTTTCGTGCCAGCTAAAGCAAAAACTATGTGAACCGGAGGGATATCTTTTCCGAAAGTGATACCCTTTTTTGATCTCACAAACACGATATCAAATTTGGAACTGCCTTCTATTATAATATGAGGTATTGCCAGTCCTGCATGGACTGCTGTAGTAGACTCCGCTTCTCTTTTTTGCAGCAAATCATAAATAATGTCGAAGGAAATTTTAAACTTTTTGGAAAAAACTTTCGATAGTATATGAAAAAATCTTTCAACACCTATTTTTTCATTTATATCCAGGATTGTTGCATCTTTTACAATCTTGTCAAATCTATCCTCTATTATCTCGTCTCTTTCAATTAAAATCTCCCTGAGCTCATTAGTCAGTGCAGATGATTGTATATCCTTAGAGGTTGCACGTTCAACTATATGTATTAAAGCAGATTCTTTTAGATTTCTCGATTTTAAGTAAAAAAGGTACCACAAAAGAGAGAATATGAAAAATCCGAGCGTTATTAACAATGGAATGATACCCATTTGAATGATCAATAAAAGGTATATTATGACTCCTGCAATCTGTAAATAAGGATAAAAAGGAGCTTTAAATGCCGGTTTATAAGATACTATTTTACTTTCTCGCATCAAAATTACGGAAATACCTACAAAAGAAAAAAGAATCAATTTCATTGTTGATGCTACTTTTACCAGACTTTCCAGGTCCAGGAAAGTTATAATCGTTATCATGAATAGAGATGTCATTAAAATTGCTACTACAGGAGTTCTAAATTTCAAATTTACCTTAGCAAATAAGGCAGGTAAAAGATTATCCTTCGCCATAGCTAGAGGATCTCTTGAAGCTGCTAATAATCCAGCATTTGCTGTTGTGATGAAAGCAAGCATGGCTGCCACGGAAAGAACCAGATATCCAATATTACCTGCATATTTTAAAGCTCCATGAGAAATTGGAGTAAGTGTATTATGAAATTCAACTCTGTTCAACAAACCAACTGTTACAAATACAGATAAAACATACAATAAGGTCACAACAATAAATGCAGAAAACATACTTGTGGGGATTGTCTTTGCGGGATTTTTTATTTCCTCAGCTACTGAAGCAATTTTCGTAAGGCCCCCAAAAGATATAAATATCATTCCAGTGATAATAAAAATGGGCCTCCACCCATACGGCTTGAAGGGTACATATTTATGGACATCAATGTGATTTAATCCCGGAAAGATATACAGCAGTAATATACCAATAAGACTGAAAACCAGAACGACCTGGAATTTACCACTCACTTTTACACTTAAGATATTAAGGATTGTAAAAAATATTGTGAAACCAAGAGCAATTATTTTTACCATTTCAGTGGAGAAAGCTGGGAAAATCGGTTCTAAAAATATACCAATGCCGACAAGTGCAAAAGCACTTTTTAAACTGAGTGAAAACCAGGAGGCGAATCCCGCAAAAGTTCCAAAGAGAGGCCCTAGACTTCTGTGGATAAAAAAGTAAACCCCTCCCGATTTTGGCATTGCAGTTGCAAGTTCAGCCTTGGATAACATTGCAGGTATTACACAGATAGAAGCCAAAATATATGATATTATTATTGATGGGCCCCCTTTTTGATAAACAACTGCAGGCAGTACAAATAACCCAGAACTGATCATTGCACCGCTTGCCATACTAAAGACTTCGAGAGGACCTAGCTCTTTTTTTAGTTTAGAAGATTTATTTGTCATTATTGTAACATCTTGGCATTAATCATTGATACTCATTGGCGGTGAGCTGCAAGATTAGTAGGGGCAATTCATGAATTGCCCCTACATTAAACCCTGCTCATTTAATAATTCATATGTTTTGAATCGTATTCTTTTATCTTTTTCTTAATTTTCTCTTCCGCCTCTTCATAGATCTCTTGAATCATTGGATCGGAGAAATTATACACCCTTTTTTCGAAAGGTTCACTGATTTTGTCCAGCAGCCTTTTTTTAAAATCTGCAATATCTTTACCATAAATATGATACGAATCAGCATGCCAGTTCATCCGGCCAAGCTCTACTTTTTTTCCTGTTTTTTCAGCAATTTTAGCTGCAATTTCCTCTTTATTAAATTGAACGATACCGAACATGTTCATAAAGTTTGCACCCCATGCATCGTTACTCCGGAATCGAACATTGCAATTGAGATACCACACCCCATCATCATCTTCAACTATTCTATAATGTAGCGATTGCAGACAGGGCGGGTCATAACACTGCAGGTCAATATTGGGCATCCACGTTATCATCTGCGCCTGGCGGGTAAATGGCACATCTGCCAGTTTTTTCACAACCGATTCAATCTGGTTCACCCGAAAAGGTCCTGTAACTTCCTGATTCCCGGTTTTTAGAGAGCGCTGTTTCCAGGTACCGTAATTCCTGAGTCTCCAGTGATATGTATACTCCCAGCGGGTATCATCAGAGTCATTTATATTTTTCATCCAATGATCCTTTAATCCTGATAACTCCATAACATATTCCTTTAAATTTTCAATCCCGCCTGGAAACGCTTTATGAATCATCGGGTCTGACAATGGTTCAAAAATAGTCATGTTTATTGTTGCATCAATACTCGGTGGATCGCCTGGCTTATCATACTGCGTTCGTATTTTAACCCCTTTGTCATAGAGGCTTATTAAAGCCTTTTCATATACTTCTGCAAGGGATTTAGCTTCAATATGAATTAGGGGAATATTTTTCATACATGCTCCTTATCAACCGTGTAAATAAATGTATTGTAAAATGATATGACAAAAAAGTAAAAGATATTTACCTGTGGTTTTAATCTTTTTCTATCGATAAAGTTAGCTTTCCTAAATGAGTGGGGAATCAAATTATTTTCTCAGTTCTTCATATAACCAGGAAAGGTATGCATGGCTCCCATTTACTATTGGGACTGAGACTATTTCAGGGACTTCATAAGGGTGGATTTCAGAAAGTACTTTTTCTATTTCCTTATACAGTTCATTTTCGGTTTTAATAATACAAAGCCACTCTTCATTTGATTCGATTATATCCTTCCACCAGTAAATACTTCTGATCGGGCCAACAACCTGTACACATGCCGCAAGCCGCATTTCGACCAACTTTTTCGAAATTTTCTCGGCATCCGCCTTTTTATCTGTTGTCGTAGTAATCTGGATATATTTTTGCATTCTATTGCCCTTCATATTGACTTAACAGGGCTTGCAATGGAAAAGCATTACATCACCAATATTAAAAAATTTAGCGAGTCTATCAGCCGGCCTTTTAAGAAAATTCTGCCTTTTCCCGATAGGAATACCTCCCCAGGAAACCTGTTTAATAATTCTATAGCGTGTATTAATAAGGAGGGTCCTCATGGTTTTCTTTGTAAAAAGATACACATGGTCCGGAATTGCAGAACGCCACTTCTCTTTGGCAAACCGCGCCTGAAAACCATCTACATTCGGAGTGGTAAGAATAATATGGCTGTCCTTTTTCAGGATTCTCCTCACCTCATAGAGAAGAGCTTTGGGATCAGGAACATGCTCTATGAGATGGGAAAAATGCACAACATCAAAATAATTATCCGGGAAACCTGCTTTTTCAAGAGTACCGATAAAGATATCAAGACCGAAATTTTTTATTCCATACTCTACCGACTGCCTGCAGATCTCCACTCCTTTTGTATTCCATCCTTTATTTTTCATGTAGTTCAAAAGCAGGCCGGTAGCACAGCCTATATCAAGAAAATTTTTTCTATCCAAAGTATCCTTAAAGAGAATATCAAAGTGAATATCTCTTAATCCAAGTTTCATCAAACGAAAAAAATTTTCCTGGTTTGAAATCTCATATTCAAAATAGTTATCTCCGTATCTTTTTTTCAGATCATCAAATACAGGCCTTGGATTCTGGTATACAAGACCGCAGTTATTGCACTTCTGATATGTAAAACCATTTATCACAAGATATGGTGTTGAGTTCTTACTTTCACAGACATTACAGGAGATTTTTTCAAGGACATCAGGCATCTTTTCTTCCAGGGAATATTTTTTAATTAATTTATCGGTATATAGATTTTTTAATTAAGCAAGCATGGCATTTTCAGCCGGAAGGATAAGTTTATGCAGTTCTATTCGCTCCCTGCTTCATTTGTAGCGATTTTGATAGTTCTCAGTCTCAGTTTTTTTGTGCTGGCTTTTGCTTTTTTATTATTCTCCTTTTTGCTTTTGCTTACAACAGCCCTGGTTTTTTTTGTATCTTTGGATTTTTTTATCCCGATAATTTCTTCAATCGCTTTTCTATCTAAAACTTCTCTTTCCAGTACATGTCTGGCAAGTTTATCAATTACCTTTCTATTTTTGGTCAAAATATCCCAGGCTCTCTTATAAGCATTTTCAACGATTTCTCTAATATCCTCGTCTATCATCTCAGATGTTCGTTCACTGTAATCCTTATGCCTTGCGATCTCCTTTCCAATAAAGATGGGTTCTTCTTTTTGGCCATACTGAAGAGGTCCCAGCTTTTCACTCATTCCCCACTCACATACCATTTTTCTCGCAGTACTTGTTGCTTGCTCTATATCATTCCGGGCACCTGTTGTAATTCCGCCCTTGCCAAACACAATCTCCTCTGCTACCCGTCCTCCCATTAAAAGGGTAATCTGATCGATGATATAATCACGTTTAAGATTATGCTTATCTGTCTCAGGAAGGCTCTGTGTAAGCCCTAAAGATAGCCCCCGCGGTATAATTGTCATCTTGTGAACAGGATCTGCATTCGGCAGCAGCATGCCCAGAAGCGCGTGACCTGATTCATGGAATGCAGTAATGTTTTTCTCTTCATTTGATATTACAATACTTTTTCTTTCAGGCCCCATGAGCACCTTATCTTTGGCAAACTCAAACTCTTCCATTCCTACTTTCCGTTTATTATTTCGTGCAGCAAGAAGTGCTGCTTCATTCACAAGATTTGCAAGATCTGCACCGGAAAAGCCGGGTGTGCCGCGGGCAATAACCTTTAAATTAACCGAATTTGCAACAGGAACCTTCTTAGAATGTACTTTGAGAATTCCCTCCCTTCCCTTAATATCCGGAATGTCTACAACAACCTGCCGGTCGAATCTGCCGGGTCGCATTAGTGCCGGATCAAGTACATCAGGCCTGTTTGTTGCAGCTACTACAATAATACCTTCATTCTCTTCGAATCCGTCCATTTCAACAAGGAGTTGATTGAGTGTCTGCTCTCTCTCATCATGCCCTCCTCCATACCCGGCGCCCCTTACTCTTCCCACAGCATCAATCTCGTCAATGAATATGATACACGGTACATGCTTTTTTCCCTGTTCAAACAGGTCTCTTACCCTGCTTGCGCCAACTCCGACAAACATTTCAACAAAATCGGAGCCACTCATGCTGAAAAAAGGAACATCTGCTTCACCCGAAATTGCCTTTGCAAGGAGAGTCTTACCTGTACCAGTAGGCCCAATGAGGAGTAAGCCTTTTGGAATTTTCGCCCCTAACCGTGTAAACCTATCTGTATCTTTCAAATAATCAATAACCTCACCTAACTCCTCTTTTGCTTCTTCAACCCCGGCAACATCTTTAAATGTCACCTTTTTCTTGCTATCAGGCTGAAGCCGGGCCCTGCTCTTTCCGAATGAAAGAGCCTTATTGCTGGTACCCTGTATCTGCCTGAGCATAATGAACCAGAAAACACCAAGGATTAATATCCACGGAATAATACCGATCAAGGCATTAAGAAAAGGATAATTCTTTTTTTTATCTCCTTTAAACTCGATATTATTACGCAGAAGGGTTGATATAAGTTCCGGATCTTCATAGGGAATAATTGTATGAAAGGATATCAGGGGAACATCACTGCCTGATATATAACCGTATATATCCTTATCAACAATTCTCAATTTTTGAATCTTTCCACCTTCTATAAGCTGAATAAAATCTGAATAATCTATTTCCTGATAGCTCTCTTTTGGCTTATTAAACATAAACATAAGAAAAAGAGCAATAAGCCCGATTATTGCTATAAGAGCCATACGATTTGAAGGCTTAAAACTCTTAAAATCATGCTTATTATTGCTCACGTTTCTCTCTTTCTAAAATAAGTTCTGCAATGCAGTCCATTTCTCTGTACCGTTCATCATAATCAAGCCCATATCCTACAAGGAATTGATCAGCAACTATAAATCCCGTATAGTCAATATCAATATTTACCTTTCTCATGCACAGCTTATCTAAAAGTGTACATATTTTTATGGTCTTTGGTCGATGCAGTTCCAAATATCTTATAATATACTCAATTGTGTAGCCGGTATCAATGATATCTTCGACCAGTAAAATATTCCTTCCTCTTATATCCATTTTAAGATCTTTTATAATACGGACATCACCTGTTGATTTTGTACCTTTATAACTGGTTGTAGCTATGAAATCAACGAACAGAGGAGCGCTAATATTCCTACACAGGTCAGCAAGAAAGATGAATGCCCCTTTTAGATTGCAGATGAGCACTATACTTTCATTTTTATAATCCCTCGAAATGAGAGCCCCAAGCTCCATTACCTTTGAACTGATCTGGTTCTTTGTAAAAATAACTTTTAACCTTTCCAAATTTCTATTTCCGTCATGTTCACTAAACTAATTCACACACAAGAATTTTGCTCGTCAATTCTGTAATTCTATATTTCTCTGCCATCCTATTCAACCTGCTATAGAATGAACAAAAAATTCCAACAATCTCATTATTACATTCTAGAATTGGTACAGTTTCCCGCAGAGCTGTGGGAACTTTATCATTAATAAAAATCGTTTTTAATTTTTTTGTTCCAAGATTTTGCAGCGTAATTCTATCACCATTTCTTCTATTTCTTATAATAATTGGAAATATGATCTTATCAAAATCAAAATATAGCTTATTTTTCTCGTAAATAGATACGCAATCTTTCTGAGTAAACTTTATATCTTTTTTGATTTCTTTGACACTGACAGAATCTTTTAAACTATTAACAATGTAAAGATACTTTTTATTATTTCTATAGACAACCCTTTTCTCAAATATGAGATTATTGTATTCTTTTCGTATACTGAATAAATCGTTATAATACAATACTTTATTAGCTCCTGGTTCACATTTAGCCAGATACTCCACAATATTGAACGGGATATATGTATTTCTGGTGGTCAACCCACGGATTATAAGTATCGCAATTCTTCGTTTTAGAGCATTATTCAATTGAATAAATTTTTCAAAATCAACAGTAATCTCACCCTTCCCATTTTTCAAAATCAATGATCCTAAAATATTTTTTACTTCTTTATCAATGATAGCATCTTCTTCACGAATAATCTTTGAGAGGTTTAATATATGTTGTTTAAATTTATTGTTTATGCTTTGTAAAAGAGGCATAACTTCGTTTCGAATTTTATTGCGGCTGATTGTATTGTCAAAATTTGTCTTATCAATCCGGAAACTCACTTTCACATGATTGAGATATTGAATGGTGTCTTCTTTCATGATGCCCAGTAAAGGGTGTATGACTTTTCCATTTTTCGGCTGAATTCCAGCAAATCCGACCGGCCCGGCTCCGGATATTAACCTGAAAATTATTGTTTCTATATTGTCATCAAGTGTATGGCCGGTTGCGATTTTATCAAATCCAATTCTGTCAATTGTACTATAAAAATATTGATAACGCACTCTCCTGGCAGCCTCTTCAGGAGATTCATCCTTGTTTCTTTCAGCAGCAACATTTACATTTTTCGTATAAAAATCAATTTGGAGATTCCTGCAAATCTTTTCTACATATAATTGATCCCGGGCAGATTCATCAGGCCGTAACCCGTGTTCAAGATGCGCAACAGCTATTTTCAAAGATAGTTCAGTTCTGAGGGCATTCATTATGTAAAGTAAAGCAATCGAATCCGATCCCCCTGACACTGCCAGTAAAATTTTATCTCCACGATTTAAAAGATGATTTCCCTGACAAAAATATTTTACTCGACTAACAATGTTCATTTTATTAATAGTTTGAGTTTGGATAGCTCAGGTCTATTATACCTGATGTGGACAAGCCACATTCAAGATTATAAAGATATTTTCTTGCAAACTAAAGTTTGTGCCTATTGTGCAAGAAAATCAGGATTAAGGTAATGATGTGGATAAACCACATT
>Ga0114925_10000238_pt1 | contig 22482 bp, 29 predicted proteins | sample SumtaG_2_FD_87287 | JGI IMG/M metagenome (GOLD analysis project Ga0114925, IMG submission 87287) | Deep subsurface microbial communities from Indian Ocean to uncover new lineages of life (NeLLi) - Sumatra_00607 metaG | ecosystem: Environmental > Aquatic > Marine > Oceanic > Sediment | place... | reverse complement strand
TCCCGGTGGCTGCTTACATTGGCTTTTAAGATGATGGAGAGTGCCAGCAAAGTGAAATGTCATTGTCACCACCCGCTTTTTGCCGGTGAAGGTGGAAGGAAGAGATTTTTCAAGCGCGCTTAAAAACTGCGCTGGCAACGGGCAGATAACATTCCCATCTCCAATGCCACAGGTGGCGAGGTTGGACCTAAAAACCCATTTTCTGGTCCCCGCATCCCCTGCATTGCTTTTGGAAGCGAGGAAGTTCAGACGTGCTCCTTCCAATTCTATATAACCACTGCCGGTAATTCCGAGTAGGTTTGGAGCAGAGGAGAGGATGAAGACGAAGTTTTTTTGTCCGCTGACGGACTGGAACACTGACTCGGTCAACTCCGGAAAGCCTTCGATTTTCGGAGCCCAGGACACTCCTTTGTTGGAGATCTTGGACAAGGGGTACGCCCACGTATAGTTGCCGCCGCCGCTGAAAAAGGAAAAGGGGATGGACACATCAATTGTGCTTGGGCTACAATAATCGTTGCAACATACAGCTCCGCCGGGTCTATAAGCACCCTTTGCTTTCCGATTGATATAATTACGATAGGACATTTGGGGCGCTGGTTGACTCAACCCACCATACCAACATAACCCGCAGTTAGCACGACATTCTTTTGAAACGCGTTGATCTCCAGCACAACAAGTGCCAGCCTGACCAGTTTTACATCTACCTCCACCTGAACAACAACCTTCGCATTGACATCCAGTATTTACTTTTCCTTGATAACTCATATTGGCTGGAGTTTTGCGACAATTCATACCACGTTGTTTATAGGACATTCCAGATAATCCAATGCCGCCGCCACGACCAGTCATATTCAATACAAAACCAACAGATCTACCACCACCATCCGTGCTGCATTTAGTTGACCTTAGACGTTGCTGTGTTTTTGTTTTTCTTGCTAATACTGCCAAACTCATTGTATAGATTACAATGAGAAATTATATTTACAAATCAAATAATCAAGTAGAAACGCTTTTCATGTTCTACCTCCAACATTCGCATTAAAGCATAGTACAATGTTGTAGTATAAATCGGTTCTAAAACTGTATTCTTATTATCACTATCAATATAAGTATTCATTAAGCAGTATGAAATTAATGCAGCTAAGCTATAATATACGGACTTAAAATTCAACTTCATCGGAATTTTATTTAATTTTTGTATCTCTGGAGAGATAAATGGTGACTTTTTATGTGGTTGATCAATCGTAATAAGTCCATCATTGCCAAAATTATAGACTTTATTATCATTCAAGTAAAAGAAGTGCTTTTCATCTACAACAACAATATCTGAAATATCAAGAAAGGGAACACTCATAGAAAATCTCTCTAAAGATTGCATTTGATTACCTAAATCATAAAGCATAGAAAGACACGTACCATACCCGAGTCCATCAGAATGGCGCTTTAAAAAAGATTGAAGTGTCTGTATACTTTTGGCATGAATAGTGAAGGTTTTTTTAATATCGCCCACTTTTTCTTGTTTAATAATCTTTAAGAGTGGAAATGGAAAGTTAATCCAAAAACGACGTTGATCGCCCTCCCATTCTACAGTAAGATCCCAGTTCTTTCCCTTTTTCTTTAGACTTACAGTTGAAGTTTTATAGATATAGGTCATTTATATTATGTTTTTATATTTTTAATCATGCGCTACCTAATTTCCTTCCAACCCCTGGGAATCGGGGATCCGGAGGGGATTCCAATTCAGGCTGAGGTTCGGGCGGAGCGGGCATTTTCTCCACAAAATCATATGGTTGTTCGAATTCAAGATTAATATCACAATTAATCGTTTGAATAGTAGTATCTGGCTTACATTCTGTTATCTCAAGATGATATTCGTTATCAAGATAATTAATAACAATAATCTCTCCTTGCGATAGAACCGGGTAATTAGTACTAATAACTTTTTCCAACACCGCCTTCGGATTAGCTAGTTCTGTAAATGCTGTCTCAAATGGCTTTATTTTCAGAAATTCGCCCGTTGGTATATCCTTAACTTGACTAACTACAACTTGTTCTCCGTCGGCTACTCCTAGACGACCTAATAGTCTATGCGGCACAAAGCATATACCTGGAGTATCCACATATTCATGCATGGATGTGAAGACTACATTATCTTGACTCTTAATTTGAAAGATGGTGGGTCCGGCAGACAAATCTAGATCCGGTAATATCGTTGACGATATGAGAATTTTATTACCATATTCTAAGCGTTTAGCTTGAACATGGTCACTGAATACCAAGCTATAGGCGTTGAGCGTAAATTCTGTCATGGGTATGTACTACAACTTGAATAATATTATTCAAATTCAATTTATTTATATACGGAAAAAATTGAATTCCAAATGTTAAGCTTTAAATACCTTAAATACGCAGACAAGACAGAATGGCAACCAAAGCTACCCCCTTGACCCCCCGCCTTCTGAACGAGCATCAAATTCCAGTAGAACCTGGACATCCTCAAGCCAATCAGGTAATCGCGCACCTTTTAAGGGATAACTTCAGAGGGTACTGGAACTTACAGAAAGCGCTTATTGATCAACTTGATGAATTACACTGGGATAAGAGCGCGGAAAAGTGGCTGTCATTTAGAGTAAATCTGTCAGAATGCGGCATTGACGCAGTAAAATGCATTATGCCGCAAGGTGGAGTAAGATGTCTAGTGTTAACAAATAACGCTGATCCAACCTGGACAAAAAGTCTTACTGGAGGAACATGGCGTATTGAAGGGAAAACCCTTTTCGGTCATATGGGTCCACAATTGGTCAAAATTACTGCTGAAAATCCCGAGATAATCGTAGATCTTAAATATACACCCAAAGTCACCACTATGGTATCTGGAGCAGCGCCTACAAAGGAGGTTACATTAAATACAGGAAATTGGAGCATTACAAACATTACCTTCCCGCCGCCAAAATCTGCAGCGACATTTGGACGTAATAAACGTGCTGTAGATTTCGTACACCTCATTGGATCACAAACAAATCAACCCTTAACCAATAACCAGTTCTATGTTCCTAGTGCTCGGGGAGATGTACGAGCTGTTTCAGTTCGATCCGGGAGCGGCATGGATAGTCTAGTTCGTGCTGATATCTTCCGAAAGGGTGGACCATTCGTTCGGCTCGGCGAAATGGCAGTTCAAATTGCCAATACTAGAATAATGTCACTATCCGATATTGAAATACAACACCTTCAAGACTTTGATGTAAAAAAAATACGTCAGGATGGAAAGATAGATCATGAAATACACCCATTCCTTAAATATGAGACATCAGCAGACCCATTCCTGAAAAAGTTTAAAACATCTTCCAAAGAGGGTGTCATTCTTGTACTAGATAAAAGCTGGATAAATAATTCAGATACATGGGAAGAGATTATAGAAGATATTGCAAAAGTGTGTGAAAAGGACATGTAAATAGTACACTACTTATGTGTTAAATCAACCAACCAGATAAACTCCTTTACATTTTGCCATTCACCTTTTCGTTTATAGCTAGCAATACCTTTGAATTTATTGTATGTTTTATGAGTGACAGGGATGGTATACACAGTGCCACGCTTTGATAAAATTTTTTCTAGTTTTTTGAGGGGGATGATCCCCTTATTATTATATGAAAGGATGATGTATTTGGCTTTAATGTTCATGATAAGATCAGTAAATGCCACCTCCGCATTTTTAAAACTATTGAATGCAGACTTTTTCCAGTTTTTAGGTTGTCCTCGGTTTGTGGGCGGGATGGTAATTGTAGTATCCCAATTATTAATAATATCTAATAGGAAATAGTAAATAGAATATGGATGTTGGTTATAGGGAGGATCTAAATAAACAATATCTACGGCTGGTATTTTCTTGACCCACTCATTGGAATCTTGTTGATAGATATGAACTTTACATGGATTTGGAGAGAAAATAGGTTCTTCTAATATAATATTGCCTGTTATTCTCTTGATATCCACTTCTTTTTTCCCACCATATTTTCCAATACCATTAGCGTCTTTATAAAATGCAGAGAATTGTCCATTCGTATTATTATGAATAGAGGATTGTACTAGCAACTGAGCTAATAAAAAACATTGATATTTCTTTGGAACGGATTTTATAAAGTGTTGATATTTATCAATGAGCAACGCGTTATTCTCTGTGAAATACGCTCTATCCTCTTTCTTAATCTCTCCAGAAGGTGCCCAATGACGACGAATCCAAGATTCAGCTCCACCGTCGCCAGGAGAGTGTGCGAATTCATTTGCCAGGGTAATATATTTTCTAATCTGTATTAGGTCATCCGTAGTAGGGGTTGATAGAAAGCATTGATTCAGAGTTTTTGAATACCCAGCCAAATCATTAGTATATAACGTTGTGGACTTTGTCTTAAAAAGACGCGAAACAATGCCAGAACCTGAAAAAACGTCTGCTATAGATAACGAATCCTGATTCAGTTCGGCAATAATATTATCCACAACATTAGAAATCTCACCTATAAGTTTACGTTTATTCCCCATATAAGTTATTATTTGTGATTTTAAAAAAGCGTCGGTCATTTATATCTCAAAATAAAAAAATTTCTATATTTCAACTTATGAAAATGAGATATTCAGGGTTATATGTTAACCAAGATTGTGGGTTTTGTAGCGATATGAAATCCTTCCTTAAGAGCAAGTTTATTAACTGTGATAAACCCTTTTCGTTTATCATAATGTAAATCGTGATTTTTAAGAAACGATCCTGGCGTGTATTCATGTTTATTATTATAGATATCGCGACTTTTGAGGACGGGATATCTATTGTAGTACTCGCAGCGTGCCTTGGTCTTTGTTGATGTTGGTATGTTGTTTCCCAATGAAATAATGTACAACAGTGTTGCGGTTTTAGCATGACGAAGATCGCCACTGATATTGTGTTCTGTTTCCAAGTGCCGAATCAAATGGGCTTTTTGTGCAAATCCTCGCGCGCACTCGGTGCATTGAAACGGTCGTAATCTCTCCTCCAAGTGTTTAGAATTAATGTGGTTGGTCAGTACAATCTTTCCATTGCAAGTACAGTAGTTACAGTGTGGACAGCGGTGGACGACCTTTTTATTGCGGCGGTTTTCGCGATAATATTCAGTGCTGTTGTTTACCATAGTGAGATGGGCGATAATAGTAGTAATTATCCAATTAATTATTACTTCAATTTTCCAAATTATTAAATATACTCAATATATAATTCATGAGTTTAAAATTTTTTTTAACTTTAGGTAGTCGTGCCAGAGCCCTTAAAATGAGACGAACACTTCACGATCGCAAATTACCAGCGGTCATGGAAAATTTTATGAATGAAAAAAAAGATAGTAAACTAATTGGAACGGAAAGTCCGAGAAAAATAGATCAAAGTAGTTTTGAAAACCATACAATTTTTAAATCAAATGATGAAACCGTTAAAAAAGAAACGCATAAACATCATGATTGGGATTCAAAAATCAATACAAATTTTTACAATCTGAAGGACCCATTCAATGACCGGGAGGATTAAAAATACTCCCCGACCCTTCTTCCTCCTCCTCATTGGGATTTCATTTTACAGTTAATGTATTTTCTACTCTCAACGGATTGGGCTTGCTATCGCCTTTACCACCGTATATTTGAGCCATTATGTACCAATTCTACTACGTTGTTGCTGGTCAAGACAAAGCATTCCACTTTCTCTCCCGCAATACATAATGGAGGATGAACCCTCACCCCCAAAGAGTAATCATAAAGAGGAATTGAACCTCTATAAAGCACCCATGCTATGATTGGTTTAACGTCAGATCGTTTTATGACGTAGCAGTTTAAATACTGAAGTCGTGCTAAGGACAACATGCCATAAAGAGGAGTTGAACCTCAATTTTGTCCCCGCAATTAGGACTACTTACACCGGTTATGGCGTAGAAAATTTAATTTCTCTATTCTCCATTTCTCTCTACGCCAACCTGACTAGGGTTGTAAATAAACGTAGAGCGTCCCTTTTGGGTCTGGTGATGGGGAGTCAGCCCGGCTGGTCTCTTGCCAGCACTACACCAGTTCAACTGAGCAGTTTATAGTCATATTCCAGGACTAGGACAAGCCAAAGGCTTCTTCACACCTTACACCAGCAAGCATATGTGGCATTCACCTCGGGTGAGCATCCATATCTAGCAGTTCGGCTCCGCGGAAGCCTAACCAGACGATACAGGAGATGCAGTTTAACGTCGTGCCAACGGACAAATAATACTAGGACTGTGTCGGGCGATCCATGGTTCAAATTAGTCGTCTGATTCTGCCGCAGCATCTGCGACCATTGCGGCGATCTGTCCATCGATAAACGTAGAATAGCTAGAGGAGGCAAGGTAGTAATCCTTGTCATACTCAAAGCCGGGAAAGTGCGGACAGTCTTCGTAAATGTCCTCGGACGTAACTTTTTTGACCGCGCGATTGCGCGTAGAACGACGATGTTGTGGCGTTAAAAGCATTGTGATTTGTTAATATTAGGGTAATAACTTTAACAAGTTTTTTTAAAAAGTAATTCAATTTTCTTAAAAAAGTAACGGATTTCTATCTAGTATAACGTTTTGTAGTCTTTCTTCTCCTATTTCTTTTGCGACGCCTAGATTTTTTCCTTTTTCTTCTTGTCCTTTTCCGCATGGATTTTCCAGTCATATAGTTTTGTCTTGTTGATCTTTGACAAATGCCTATAGCTGGACCATATCCGTATTTCTTTTTTAATTTGGTAACGCATCTTCCTACTCTAGTATTTAATGGCATATATATTTACTAGTGAAAAAAACTTACTTCCGATGAAAAATCTTGGTATAGGTAAAATTAAAATTCTTATTTAACGGATCCCATACCCTTGTTTTAACATCATCTTTTTCAATATCCTTGACACTAATATAGCATCCCATTTCCGAGTAACAATCGCCAGTACTACAATCAATCCGCCTTTTTGCGGGAACGACGACGGAAGAAATGCCACATTTTTCTAGTTGTTTTTTAATAGATGAGCAATCGCGTATTCTTCTAGAATGTACTATTAATACTGAACTCGCTTCAGACATTGTAATATAAGAAATAAAATAGTATTTAACTCTTTTGCAGAAAGAAAAAAACTAGCCGAAGCTAGTCTTTTTTTGCCCGACGTGGGGATCGAACCCACGGCCACTCGCTTAAAAGGCGAGCGCTCTACCACTGAGCTAGTCGGGCGGGTGATTTTTATAGCTGGTTTACTCCAGACGTTTTATATTACTTACTTACTACTTATTCGGCGATTTCACCCTCCTCGCGAGCCACGGAGGTATCAACCTTGAGCTTCCGCGCCGGCTTGCGGACGGTAGGAGGCGACTTGGCACTCACCTTCTGCTCGGGGGTACTGACGGCACTGATCTGAACGGTTGGGCGAGGCTTAGGCTTAGGCGCCTCCTCTGGCTTCTCGGCACGACTGATGCCGATCTTCCAGTACCAAGGCTCGTCATAGACGATCTTGACCTCGTCACCAGCTCTGAGAGCGTTCAGAGCGGCAGCTGCGTCCCGGTCACCCTCGTTCCACCTGCCCGGGGCGAAGTGAACAAAGGCACGCTTGTAGCTGCCCATAGGGATAACGTCTACGCGCTCCACGAACCCCCAGCGGAGGTCAATGAAGATCTGCTTGATGCGCCGCCAACCGATGTTGTTGAAGACGCGCGGGATGCAGAGGCTAATGCCAAGTGCTGGGTCAGAATTCGCTGCGAAATGATCCTTGCGGACCTTGCCGGACGATCCGGCGGCTGCTGAGGAAGTGTTCTGCTTGGATGACATGATGTTGTTCGTTTGTTGTTTTCGGTAGTTTGGACGAAGAAGGATAGCTAATCGGGGAGAATTACCTTTCTCATTAAGCCCGATTTTTACTTCAATTTTTTGAAAAATCAGCATCTTGGGAGAGAAAAATGGCAGATTTCTGAGCCATAGGGATTTGTTGAAATTCGGATCAATGCTAGTTTAGTAAAATTTAAACTAGTATTGATGGTTGAAAGAAGGACATGGTACACGACTCTTCATGCAGCGCCAATACCACGGAAAAGAGTGTATGATGTTGACCTTCTCCATCTTATTTAGTCGGTCAAGAATATTTTTCGCAGGAGGATGAGTCTCATTCCAGCTCTCAAAATGTATGAAGGCTCTCCGCACTTCCCCCCAGCCAACAATATCTATTCTATTAATTGATCCAAGCTTATATTTTTCTAACACAGTATGAATCGTTTTTCTAGATGAGAAGCGATCTAGGCGAGGGATACAAATGCTGATTTTTGTTACCATTTATACATGGTTTCAGCTTTGTTTTTGATTGGATCAATTTATTTGTGTGATCCTACAAACCTATATTCATTTACTTTAAATGCTAGGTAAATTTGGGCTACCAATAGAATAGCTGTGAGGAATCACAATAACAGTAGTGCAACAATCTTTAAGTCTATTTGAAACTCACTTAAATGTTTTCTTTATGTTATATAAGACTAGAAATGCAGACAACAGAAACGAGAAATAATCCTTTCATGAAGGCAGTTGGTAAACAAAAACAACAAAGCGATAAAATTCCATCAAGGTGGGCGAATCTCGATATCGGTGAAGAAGTGCAAGAAAAGAAGAATAGTTTCATAAAACGCAAAGATGATGATAGTGGTATTTTTAGCAGCGATAAGGGACGAGGAAATTTTCACTTTCCAAAGAAGACCTTTATGCGATTTACGAAACCGCCGCCTCCCCCGAAGCCAAAGGAGTTTAATTTGACTGAACTAGAAGAGGCGGAAGAATTTCCCGCCTTAGGTATGTAAATAAGTTTAAATCGTGAATGTAAAATTTAAACTTATTATAATGGCTGACACGATAGATGATAATTGGCTACAGGAATTTGAGAAACAAGAAGAAATTTATAAAGATTTTTACAAAGAACAACTAGAGAATGTTCGATTATTTATGCTCTATGTAGATAAACAAAATCATATTTCAATAATAAAAAGAAGCACTGCGACTTTGGACAACGGTATTCTGAAGAAGGAGAATTTAATTGCCGTATTAAAAGAGTATATGAATCATGATAATAAACGTTATAGACCCATTTCTCTCCTGAAATACAATATAGATATCAGTCCTTTGGAAATAAATTCTTATCTTAGAAATTCAAAAGATTACGATTTTTTAGCTATTGAAAAAAATATTGATGACATAGATTTTAATGATTCAATAACACTATTTCACGATATTAACAGTCTTTACATAATATTCCATGAAAGTTGGAATTCATTTCATAACAGAACGAAAAAAATTTATATTAAGAAAAAATTGAAAAAGGGAAGAAGGAGAACAAAAAGGGCTTAAAGCACAATCGCGAAACTAGAGTACATATGGCAGCTATCGTATCAGCACTTGATTCACACACACCCCTACGAGTAGGAGAAAATCTTCATCCGGAGCGGGATTATTCGAATGAATTAAGTGAACAGATAGTTCAATTCTTCTTTCAACTTGTAAGATCGGACGACCATAGCAGACTGGAAGCTGTTCAGCGGGATATTTTGCTGTCTATCAAAGGAGATCTAGAGAAAAATTATGATTCTTTGGAGATGATGTATAAACTCATTGGTCAGACGCGTGATATTATTGGTGGCAAGGGAGAACAAAAACTTGCCTTTATGCAAATTTGGGGATTTTATGAAACTGGGTATGAGACCTTGGCATATTCCGCTATTAAACATTTTGTGCATCGGGCAAATGATGAACATCCTTATGGGTCGTGGAAAGACGTGAAGTACTTTTGTCAGTATGTTTACGAGAAAACCGGCGATGAAAATCATCCATTGATTTCATTTACCGAGGATCTGATTCTGGAGCAAGTGAATCGTGATTATCAGCTAGTTAAAGAGGCGCAGCAAAATGGTGGTGGTGGTGGTGAGTCGGTACAACCATCCGTTACGCTAGCTGGGCGTTGGTGTCCCCGTGGCGGCAGTAAGCATAATTGGCTACATAATAGAATTGCAATGAAGATGTTTCCACAATTTATGGCTACCGCCAAGACAAAGGATTCAAAATCCAGAGCCCTTAAAAAGTGTCGCGCGAAATTGAGTGAGAAGATTACCTTCCTGAATCGTTATCTTAATACAACACAGGTAAACCAGTGTAAAAAAGATTGGGGGAGCATTAATTTCAATAATGTGACTTCTGCAACAATGCGTAAGCAAAGTCGCGCCTTTGCGAACACCACCAAGACGGGAGAGGAACGGTCTAGTTCTGAAGATCGTCGGAATTGTGCAGCCAATTTAAAGCAGCATTTTGAAAATTGTAAAAAGGATCCTAGTACAGCCAAGGTGCACGGTCGCCGACTCAATGTCTATGAATTGGCAAAGGATGCTGCCGGAGTTCAGCGTGATACAACAGAGGAAGACCGAATTAATCTACAATGGGAGGATAATAAGAAAAATAATGCTGGTTTGGCTAACTTTATCCCTTGTTCCGATGTGTCATATTCAATGCATGCCGATAAGATGGTCCCTTATTATAGTTCTATTGGTCTTGGTATCCGGGCATCTGAAATGACTCACCCTGCCTTTCGGGACCGGGTTCTAAGTTTTGCTGATTTTCCTGTTTGGCATAATCTATCCGACTGTTTGAACTTTACCGATAAGGTACGAAAAATTGCGAATACTGAATCTGGACTAGGAACAAACTTTTATCGTGCATTGAAAATGATTCTAGATGTTATTATTGAACATGAGATTCCACCGAAGGATGTTGAAGCAATGGTTCTTGGAATATTTTCAGATATGCAAATTCATGCAGCAGTACGGCACTGTAATACGTTTACATCGGACATGGCGAATGTGAGCGGAAAATCGGTGGGCAATAACGTTGGTCCTCTCGATATTATGTATGAAGTAATGGAAAAGATGTTTGCTGAAGCTGGATTGAAGTCAAAATATAATGCCCCATACAAGGTTCCTCATATCTTGTTTTGGAATCTCCGCCAAACCGAAGGATTTCCGGTATCTGCGACTGAGAAAAATGTGACTATGTTGGCAGGTTATAATTCCGTCCTTCTAAATGCCCTGTGTGACAAAGGTATTGATGCTCTAAAAGAATTTACTCCGCGGAGAATGTTGCGCGATATTCTAAATCATGTGCGGTACGAGGTCATGGCAGAGGATGCTCGACAATTTGTCATTGAATCTAAACTGGAATAAAGGCACTAAAAAAAAGTATCCAATTAATAAAATTTTTTTTAAACAATATGTTTCAATAACTAAACCTTATTGAAATATATATAAAATGAAATAAAAATAAGACTATAATATATTCAATCATGGATAGCACAGCTAATGATGCCAGCAACAACAATATAATTTTACCCCAGGAATTTTCACATAGACTAATGCAATTAATAGGAGAAACTTTACAACCAGGAGACTCCTTCACTATTGAAAGTACATTTATTACCCCAAATTCCGATAGTTCTGACGATGTAGACGCCACACGGGCACCACCATCACAACAGATGAATAGGGACGAGGAGGATTCTACGGATGATGAAATGCCTGAATTAGAATCACCCCGTCAAGAGATACGGAATGCATATGGAGACGTTGCACAACTATTAAGTATGAACAATCCATTTAATAATATATTGAGTGATCCCTCGGCAAATATATATTCCACCAGTGCCCCAACAACTAGAAGGGAAGTCCGCGGCTCGATGAGAGGGAATCCTTGGGAACCTGTATTTAGGAGGACAACCTTTCCAAATAATCTTTTTAATATGGGTGATGTTAACAGCGATTATGAAAATTTCCTTAGCAGTATGTTCTTGAGAGGACTACCACGGTCAAATATTAATAGTATATTAGCTCAATCGTTACTTGATCCTAGTCAAAATCTATATAAGAATGTATTATCAGAAGAAGGGGAAAATGAAATTGAGGTATTGGAATATAAGGCGGAAGATTTTCCCGAACAGAAATCATGCCCAATGACTTTGATGGATTTTAAAGAAGGTGATAAAATAGCCAAACTCCCGTGCAATCATATTTTTAGCCATGATGCTGTCATGAAATGGCTGAAAAAAGAAAATTCTAGATGTCCTGTTTGTCGTAAAGAGTTGGCTTCTAAAGAAGTAAAAAAGGATATTAAAGTAAGGTCAGCGCCAAGACCAATACCTAGAACATTAAATACGCGATTAACTTCGCGAGATTTACTAACTCATATTATTAATAGAAGAATGCAGCAGGAGGAAGAAGATGAAATACAACGTGCTATTATGGCAAGTTTACGCGATATGGCAGATGATTAAATATCATCCCAATCAAAGTCAATGTCATCCATAGGATTCATACCAACAACCTTTTCAGCAGGCGCCTGAATCTTTTGATTCTCTGCAGTATTGACAGTAGCGCCCTCTTCCTCAACCTTTTGTCGCCAAGTTGCTGTATTTGTGATCTCAAACCCTTCATTTTCATCACCAATACCATCTTTTCCCACTAAAAGCACTCTAGCTGTTTCTTCTTTAAGAAGTGTTTCGTGTTGACCCGCTGAATAGACATATAGTAGGTCAACTTTTTCCTTTTTGTTTGGATTCCTCACCTCCCAATCTCTTTCTCCAACCAGAATCATAGTATCCATAGCAATCATATTATCACGCTTGTTCCTACCACGAAATTTTTTGCGAATTTCAAGTAACCGTATCACACCATCCGCGCAACGCACGTCCGCGCGACCATTCCCATTCATTTTTACAACCCTAGCATACATCTCAGCATCATCTTTGGCGAGACGAACTGTTATCTTCGTCCGATCATCTCCCTGTGCGTGCTTGTTGGCACGTTTTCTGTTATTGCGTCCACCTGTTTTGTTACGAGGCATTATTCTCTGTGTATGTATAATATTATATTTTTTGTCTTTATCTCCATTCAATTTATTTTCTAGGCTCTAACCAAGTTTCTAGTGATATTTTGGGTATAGTTCCGATATTTCTCTCCTGGACCTCGCGACTTTGCTCATCATTCTCATAATAATACTGTTCGCAGAATTTCTCATACTCATCGTCATCTTTAAAGATAATTTCCTTCTTCTCATGATTTATCTCGGTATCATATTTATCGAAACGCTCTTTCCACAGCGGACATTGGTAACAACAATATTCCCAATGATACCAATATAACTCCTTTAATTCCTCTTCAGTTAGCGAATATCTTGTAAGAGGAAAACACCCTATGGTATTACAAATGGGATAAGATAATCGCTCTGGTAGCGTTTTATATGCCGGCGTTATTGACTTCTGGCTTTCTTCCAAGTTGGCTTTAAATTTATCATGATTATAAGAACGAAAGATTGCTCTTTTTTGAATGTCATTTTCATCCGCAAATAAGTATTTTACCAAAGTGAACACAATGTGTTTTTTATTTGAATAAGGAATCTCAGAGATCTTCTTATCTCTTAAGACCATCCCATGAACTGTCCTGAAATATATTTTAACTAATTTATATGTTTCTTCTGGAGAGAAGTAATTCACATAAAATACAATATTATGCCAATTTTGAGCATGAATAGAACGGGCAAAATTCTTGTATTTCGCATCAACATTCATTTTATGATACCATTTTGGTAGACGTCCAAGATACACTTTATTTGGGATTTTAGGTGAAACTTGCCATAATGTAAATACGTCATAATTCTTTTTTGTATAAAAGAGTAACGTAATTGCGGCAAGTATTTTTGTAATATTGTTTTTTTTCTCGTATTCTGCATAGATTTTAGAGAGTTTTCTCTCATATTTAGGATGTGAGACTGCGCAGAAATTATAATAAAATTCAAAGATTAATTCCCAGAGCTGTTCAGCATAACCACTGTAATAAAGTTCACCACACCAAAATACACACTCTTCAAAAGACTCACCTTTTAGGATAGATTCTTGCAAAGAGTATTTTACTTCGTCGTATATATACAGATATCGCGTAAGAATTATAGGCGATGGCATTGTTCTGAATTTAATTCAGAAGTTTATCTTATATCAATTTAATTTCTACATAGAATATATAATGGTAAGCGCATGGATTCAGCATATTAAGAAGGTTCAAAAAGAGAAGGGACTATCGTACAAGGAAGCTATGTCGGTGGCTGCTGAAAGTTACAAATCTAGCCCAGAAACCGGTACAAAAAAGCACCATAAAAAACACAAGAAGGGACATACCAAGAAACATCACAAGAAACATCACAAACGGCGAAGACACCATAGAGGCGGTGATCAGAACGCCGACGCTCCTCTTGAGGATGCTGCACCGGTTAAAGCTGAAACTACAGCTGAGATTGGAGGCACGGCAGCTGAAGGGGCGTCATGCACGCTTCCGGCACGTGATGGAAGTGGTAGTGTAACTACTGCCGATCTCGCCGCCTGCAATAAAAAGGGCGGTGGGCGTAGACGTAAAACTAGAAAGCGTAGACGCAAGGGTAAAAAGAAGAGAGGTAAGACGCGTAAGAGCCGCAGACGCCGCAGACGCAGACGTAGATAAATATAATTTGTAGAAATTAAATTATATTTCTCGTACAATGGTTTTTTCAGTAAGTGTTTGAATTTTCCTTGAATTAACAACAATGCTCTTATGAATGATATCTCTGTTTTCTTCTACATGAGCTATAATTTCCTCTATGGATTCCAAATCTGCTTTATTAGAACTACCCAGAAATTCATCAAATCTTTTAATAGTTCCCGGCACAGATAATCTTTTAGAAAAGTTAGGGTGAATATTCGTTACAAGTAATTGGGTCATAAAGCGGACAAAACTGTTGTCTAGCGATTTATTATCCTTTGATCTTGTAAGATAGTAGATAAATTTAAGATAAATAATAGATAAACTATAATTATCCCAAGTTTTCCAACCCTGAATAAGGAACTTAATACGATCATTAAAAGGCAATGCTGAATATTCTTGAAGCTGTTTGAAACATGCTGTTTGGTATTTATCGCGAAATTTTGGAGAGAACGAGTCTAATGCCGCATTAGATTTAGTAAAGCGTTTTGCAAGATCTTTTAACTGATCGATATTCGGTTCAGGAGTAATATGAAGCAATAGATTTATATAATGTACTTCCAGTGGCCATACATAGTACTCAGGAGCATATATGTAAAAATAGTTATACATTGTTTCAGGATCTAGACTGTTCATAGGCAAACTTAAACCGAAATCAATAATAATCGGTAAGGTTTTTTTATTATCAAAAACAATATTTGGACCTTTTAAATCAAACTGAACGACCTTTACATCAATTAATAGTTGAATGCTTTTTAATAAGTGATTAAATCCTTTTATTAACGTTAAAACAATAAGATTCGCATTTGAATTTTTAAGAATATAATTATCAAAATCTTCCATGTCAATAAAACGAATTTTCATTAAAATAAAATTATTATTATCTTCTATTTTCCTAATAACACTACAATCATTGATATCTTTTGCCTTTATAGCAGCTACATTAATAGGACAACTAGAGATCACTGGCGCAAAATTATTTTCAAGAGGTGACCCCGCTGCTTTCTTGTACGCCTTGGTCAAAATCTCCCCAATAAAAATTTCATTATCAGCGCTGAAATCACGCTTTTGTAATTTTGTTACAAACTCCATATTCGTAGTTTCCTCACCACTACAGCTTATTTCAGGATGAAATACACAACCATATCCTCCTTCGGCTAGTTTTTTACCACCTTCCATTATATATTTTACATATTTTAAATTTAAGCTTTTTGGTGAGCAAAGTAACGGTTTTTATACGTTTTCTTTATCTTTTTTTCAATAATTTTATCGGTAAATCCATAACCTCCTTTATCGGTCCTTGTTTCTGTAAGAATTTGGGCACTAGCTGGATTTTCAATGAAATTCAGATAAGCAGCCGATGGCTTCAATCCTTCCTTTCGCGCCACATTCACAATATGCTCGTCAATAGCCTCTCGGAATTGTTTACTAGTCCCAACATATTCGCGCCTCTTCGTCGGTTCATTCTCCTCTTGAGATTTATTTTTAAAGTAATACCGGGCACTTTTATACATTTTATCTTCAGCCTTTTTTGCACAACCAATTGTTTTCAAACGGTTGCTCTCGCGAGTAACCAATTCGGTATTTTCTACTAGCCATATCTTCCAGGCTTCTCTAAAAACAGCCGGACTGTCGTGGCGGTGCTCCTCTGCAAAACCTTGCAGTTGGTGAAGGACGGTTTCGTCTAGTTTATAACGGTATGTTAGGGTCGTCATGATTGGATGTCTATAAAATGAATCAATTACTGTTTTTCAATTTTTTATTTCTATAATACAAGATGTATATGCTAAGAAAAGAAGTATATCTTGATAAGTACAATGAATGCTACAAACATGTGATAGTTATCTCTCCTCCTCCTAAGGAAAAGATCCTACAAAATATAACCAAATTAGTGAATAGAGAGAAATTATCGCCTTTTAAAGAAAGAAGCCCTTGTTGTCCTGAAGCACAATGTTATTATATTGTATTGAATCCTCAGAATAAATGTGACTTTTTATGTATCGATCAAATTACATTACTATTTAATTATTTATTTCATAACGGATTTAAAATAGATACCAGTGTTACCAAAATTATGCAATTGTCTAACTCAACGCCAGATAACTTAATTTGTTTTATATCCAAATAAATTGATTTAATATTATTTACGACTAATAATATTAAACGATGTCAACAAAAGAAGAAGAATTGCTACAGCAAGCGTTTTTGGAACAATTAAATGCAAAGGAAAAGATTGCATATGAAATTGCAAGGGATCATTTAGGTTCTTCGTTTGATTTGAGTTTAAGTATTGGATATCTTGAATGGAAGAAGACATATAAACCGGCAAAGAAAAAATAACAATAATATATAAGAATGTCAAGTACACGCAAAACAACAAAAAAACGAGGAAAAAAAGGAAAAGCGAGTGCGCCTCCTATAGAAACAAAAGAAGGGTCAAATCCTATTACCAAAAAAAGACCTTCTCAACAAACTAAGAAAGCGCGTTTTCACCCGGAAAATGTAGAGAAACGAAAACAAAAGAGAGAAGCAAATAAGAAGAAACGTAAAGATGCCTCGGCAGCCAAAAAAGCGGCATTTAACGAGGGATATAAAAAGACCATGGATAAAAATGCAAAGCAAATTGATGAAGCCAAAGCTCGTATTGATGCTCACGAAGCAGAGCATAAGGAGTTCCATGAGGATTTAGAGAAGAGAAAGAAAGATGCAGATGATGAGTTGGAAAAATCTCGCAAAAAGCTTAGTCAGGATATGATGAAAGGAGATATGTCCCGACACGATAAAAGAAAAGCAATGTTGAATATGTTAGCAAAGAATATAAGTAAAAAAGCTGAGGCAGCAGAAGACAGGATCTTGCTGAAAAGTGACAAGTTGATTGATCTAGTGACAGCCTTTATTCAACAGCAATTGCATCAAACGGGATTACCAATGATTATGGGAATTGAATTTCTTACATTGGCAGTATCATTTATCATAGATATTATTCCTGTACCAGAGGTCGGATTAATAGCAGAAGCATTGGAGGCTGGAAGCGATGGGGTAGTGTCTGCCATAACAGCAGCGGGACCCGGCTCTCTTTCCGATATGGTAGAGAAACAGTTTATGCCTTTGTTGGTTAAATTCGCCAATGTCTTTCAAGGAATGGCAGCGTCGTTTACTTGCTGCCCGAAAAAAAATAGGGCACCAGGTATTAAATTAGCCGATAAAAATGCATTAGGAACTGATCTAGAATCTCTCGATAAATTACTCAAAAAAGTTATTGCGGAACTCCCAAAACAAGGTCCGGGATCCGGCACCGGTCCGAAGAGCGTAAAGAAAGCCCTGCAAAATGCAATTCAAAAAGTAAATGCCGCCAAAGCACAATTAGCAAAAGCGCCGGTGGCGAAGGAAACAAAACGCGGCGGTCGCAGGAGGCGCACAAAAAAGAAATATAAGCGCAAAAGAGGCAGAGGTACTAGACGTCAGCGCTATTAGCCTTCCATGAAAGCCAACTTAGTGTACTTGAAGTAGATTTCTCCTTTTTAATCTTCGTCTTTGACCAGTCCTTGGGATCCCCAAGTTTTCCCTTTTTAATATATTTATTTGCTGTTTCACAAACAAAATCACTCTTCTTTAATCGCTCTCTTTCGCTGCTTTTCGTTTTAATAGTAGCATTATATTCCTTTAAAGATGCAAAAACACTATTTTTCTCGTCCTCTTTTTCTTCCTCGCCATTTTCCTCGTTTTCTTTTTCTAGTTTCTCTTTTGCAGCAATATTAGCCTTGATATCATCCGTTAATTTTTCAATCTTTTCTTTTAAGAGTTGAAGTCTATTTATATATATGCCTGTACAATGAAATGTATTGACATATTTTCTTGCCGCAGCCTCCAAAATATTATATGGGATATCCTTATCTGCCCAATACTCAAATCCTTCCTCTTCCTTATTATAACGCATTGCTATAGTACCATTGGGAGTATGTTCTAATAGTATATTAGAAATTTTGGGCTCTTGCGTATCACAGTTTTCTTTTAAAGGATATTGATATTCATAACCCTTTTGAGATTTAATCCATTCCTTTCGACGAAGTCTAAATAATTTATCTGCTTCCAATCGGCGTTTTTCCATCGGTTCCCAAACAAGTTTAGTTACTAGTAAGGGAGGTAGAAGCAAAAAGAATGGTAGCATACCACATAACATAAAAAAGATTTGTCCATAATTTAATTCCTGTGTCGTTTCGTCTACAATGCAATTACCGTCCATTATATATTGGCTTTGGAATTAAACTTTAAGTATTTATCCTTAAGGTCGGAATCCTTTAACGAAATTAATCTAAATATCTATAGTTATACACTACTAATGAATAGTCTTACAATAGGACTCGTATTCGGTTATCTCACTTCTTTTTTATGGTGTATTCGGTGGGCACCAACGCTATTTTATCATATGAAAGAACGAAAGAAAATGGATTTTGTCTGGAGTTTTATGCTATTAGAAGCATTGGCGTGTATTTGCGGAATGACCTATGCCGTTCTGGACAATCTAATGCCTATACTATTAACCAATAGTATAGGATTATTAACAATAATACTCGTTGCGGTGAATAATAAGTTTATTGCTCGTGAAGATTAGAGTAATGATGCTCAATTTCATCATCGGTAGAATCGTCCTCATCTTTCTTATCCGTTAATGAATAGTTATGCGATGATCCCATAAATCCACCTACTTTATTACAGATAAATCCTAACGGGTTTTTAACATTATCATATACGTTATCAATAAAATCAATATGTTCGCTCATTTTTTCACAGTTTTGTGTCACTTTTGTCTGTAATATATTTAGTATTTGATCCAGTTTCTCTTCAATTCGTTGTTGTTGGGCTTCAAGATTAGACAATCTTTCTTCGGTAGACATCTATAGATATTGTAGTATAAATTTTTGTTTAATATAACTTATAATTACAGAAAATACTAATGCGGCGCCACCCCACAAACCAGCTCCGGCAATCTTATAATATTTATCTAAATCGTTGCCAAAGATCTTAAAATCTTTAATTAAAATATCTGCGATGAAACCAAATACAAATGCTAGCGGAGTAAAAAACATTAACTGTTTGATATTCCCCGGAGTACTAAATCCGAGCAGCAAACTGCTTACAAACATAACAAATAGTAGAACAATAACGACAGTTAAACCGGCACTTATGCCAGCCTGGAGCACACCCCGCTTTTTAAAATATGGTTGGAGAGATTTAATAATCTGAGAATTAAAAAGGCGAGAACCACGTTTTGTTGATAAAAAATGAAGTATTAAATCTGAAAAAAATCCTACCCAAAAGTTTAATAATAGGAACAAACAAGAGTCCATTTATATATATATATAATATAATGAAGTGCAGCGAGAGAATGATGCGAAATACAGGCTACTTACATGTAGTTGCTTTAGTTGTTGCGATTTACGGTACTTATGCTCAAATTGATGCTGTTAAAACGGGAAAACCCTTTTCAATGGCTTTAGCACTATCGTTAACTGTTATGTTACTACTAAGAATTCCCAATCAAATATGTGTATCATTGAGAGAATCACACGGATGGTATTCCGTTTTTGGTACGGTAATGGGCGCGTTAGGTTTCGGTTTATTGGCATATGAAACCTATCTAAAATCTCAACAAGAGAGTAAAGCGAAACAATAAACCACTACAATTTACTTAGCATCTCCGATCGTAGATTCATCAAATCCTCAATCTCCTGCGTCATTAGAGGAACTTCGTAGCGAATAAAGGACTTATTCGGATTGTTAGGATGAAGGCACACTAAATACATATTAGTTACCTTCTTCCCATAATTTTTCTCAAGCATGTACTTATATGTGTTGAGTTGGAGAGAATAATGCCAATAATTACAATCTGGCAGATGTGAGATACAAGCAGTTGTTGCTGATTGAAAACTGTTGGTTTTTTTAATAGATTTACAACGTTTCCAATCATAGATTTGCAATGTTCCATCAGGATTTTCAAATACCATGTCAATGGACCCAGCAAACTTCAACTCTTTGTCCCAGACCATCCATTCCGTGCGATAAGGCTGCAGCTTATTCCCAATAGCATTTTCAAATTGCTCAAAATAATCCCATTCAACGCACCCCTCCTCTATTTCCACATCCTGATCATTATAAAAGCATTCAATATCATAGTGCATTTTTGTACCGGCTTCTGACGCCTCTTTGCCGTTCTTTGCCCATAGATCTTTAATATCTTTCCGCGACATCCCATAATATTTACTTTGCGACCATTTATGAGAATTCATCATTTTTTCAATAATCGCATCGGCATCAAAATGCCCGAAGTGCGAGTGATTCCAAGTTGTTACAGACATAAAATCTGAATCTCCATCGATCGTGTATATGTGTGGACCTTCATCAAAGGTAATATGCGAATCGCGTTCATGCGGGTTAAGTTCCGCTAGATAAGTAGGGGGTTCCATATGTTTTGGTTTATAAATAACTAATAGATTTCATTTTATTATTCAATTTTATGAATAATATTTCAATAATATAAATGAAGGTGGATGTTGATACAAAACAACGTATTATGACTGCGTTTACTTTTTTACTGGAATTTTATAAAATTATCATGGGAACTTTTCTAGTGATCTTTGTGCCTCAAAAATGCGGTACTCAAATCTGTACGCCTACAGAAAATTTTATGAGCACGGAGCCTCTAAGAATAGGTGCCAATGCTTGTAATTTTGTTACCTTCGCCTCCATCGGGACATTATATTTTATAGAACTGAAACGAGAAAATTGGTGTATAAAATACTTAGATATAGATGAAAATCTTGGAAATACAAATTTAGATACAGAAATAGAATTGTATCCAAAATTAAAAAAAGATATGAATAGATTGAATAATCAATACCTTAAAGCTGTATATGCCGCGTTATTTTTCATGATTTCAAATTTTGTTGTGTCTGGTTCGGTTGTATACCAATTCTACGCTGGTTCCAATACTTTAACAACATTTCTTTCCTTTTTTATGTTAGTTTCAATGAAACTGTATTCGGCTTACGGTGTAGGCATTGCGTCGGTTAAGGATGAAAGGGCAAATAGTGCATATATGAAAATGTCAAAAGCATATAATACCATTGATGAAGATTTTAGAATAACGGATACTGGTAATATAGTTATTTAGTTAGACTCTAAAGTGGTTACTCTCTCTTCAAGAGCAGCTAATCGCGCTTCTAACTTCGCATTCTTTGCCTTTTCTGCTGTTAATTGTTTATCCAATTCCTGAATAGCAGGAATAGCAAATGTATTTACCTTTGTATAATCAAGTGTATGAAAGTCATTTACTTGTTTTCCCCAAATAAACACTTTATTGTAACTACTATCGAATAAGAAGGATTTGGGGTCTGATTCTTCAGCTGCAACCTCCTTCTTTTGTTCCTCCTCATCATCGTCGGCAACATAGAATCTGTATAGCTGATTTCCTGTGGAGCCTTCTAAATCATGAATAGTTAATTTCGCGTTATAACCCGTGACACCCGTGACGCCACTCCAGCTGTGATCGGTAGAAAGACGCATTTCCGAGCATATCCATTCATTTTTCAACGCTGGTCCTACAGCTTGCGGTAGGAGTTCTTTTACTTCCTGAGCAAGATAACCATACTGGAGATATGGATTTGGACGATCTTTAATGAGGGTGTAACTTACTGGTCGCAATGTTCTGATTTTTTCAAGTGTTTCTGAAGTATCTAGTGTAGTGATGTTTTCTTTGATGCGCTCGTCACTGGGTCCGATGAAAGAGGCGGCGTAAATTCCGCCTGTATCGCAGAAAACCGTGATATTATTTGAGACCGTGCCTGGGTCATTGTCGAGGTATATGAAGTATTCGCCGGGCGCCGGTAGCGCACCGATAGTGGCTTGG
>Ga0114925_10000237_pt1 | contig 22501 bp, 17 predicted proteins | sample SumtaG_2_FD_87287 | JGI IMG/M metagenome (GOLD analysis project Ga0114925, IMG submission 87287) | Deep subsurface microbial communities from Indian Ocean to uncover new lineages of life (NeLLi) - Sumatra_00607 metaG | ecosystem: Environmental > Aquatic > Marine > Oceanic > Sediment | place... | reverse complement strand
TTCCTTATTTAAAAAATAATTTCGATATTGTTAAGGAACAAATGTTCCCTATTTTAAAGCACCATTCTTTCATTCCGGTAATATTTCTTTATTCGTTTTCAGCAGGCGTGAACAATTTCCCGTTTTTTTAAAGTTACTTTAAAGAAACTCAGACTAGTAAACATATATAGTTGGATTAGCATATTAAATCATTAATTATGAAACTTGTCAATTAAAATCCTTGATTACTACCCATAGCTCATTTCAAGCTTTTTAAATTCAGCCCGGATTATTTCAACGCTTCTTTTTTAGAACAGTAGAAATCGCAGTAAAAACTCATCGTATCGAATATATTCTGTTCTATTACCGGGCTCCCATAAATAATCAGGTTGGCAATGTTTCTATTGATAGGCAAAATTATATCTTCAGCTTGCTGGAAATTCCCCGTAAAACACGATTTTCATGCAAAACATAGAATAAAGAATCTCATCCATCCAAGCATCTTTCAAATATATGCTGTTCATCTATCACATCATACCATGCTCTAAAACTATGTCAAGAAAAATCGTAATAATCTCACATTATATTCAATGATTACAGCAAGCAGGGGACGTATTGCACCTGAACAGCTGGCTATCTAAAAAAGGAAAGGTGAGATTGTTCAGGCTGTACATCTGAAGAGGTTGCGGGTTTGTAACCATATTTTGTAAGACTCCCATCTTTGTTTGCCTTACCTTTCGTTCTGCTGGAATACAGGTCATAGCAGCGTATCAGATGTTTGTGTTTTGGCAGTATATGATAGAGAATATGATCTTAGAAATATCGGCGAAGAGGTTCCTCACGTATTTGAAATACGGTCGAAGTAGTTTCAGGAGGGTTTATGTAAAAGACCACCTGCAAAGCAGGTAGTTTTTTCAAGCCAAAAGGCTTTTAAAGGCATAGCCTTTGAATTAATCTTTTTATAAATATTATAGGCCACCTCCAAAGAAGGTGGCTTCCTTTTGGCAGTGAAGTCGCAAGGCAAATAAATAAAGTTAATAATAGACTTCATCTACATATAGTACTTACCAACTACCTCTATATAATCAGTTACTATTCCATCAACGGGAATGTCTAAGAACGCTTTAGCATCTTCTTCTGTGTCAATCAGTAAATATAATTTTGAACCTGCCCTTGATACTTTTTTGAGAAATCTGTAAGGCCAGCCCCAGAGAAGTTTAGTGTATCTTGGAGGCATACCTATTACTAAATCTTTGCTCTCCCTTGGGAAGCCACTTAAACCGAATGTAAACAGATATGTCATAAACCACTTTTTAACTTGAGAACGAGTTCCAAAAAACCGGGTGACTGAAGGAATCTTTGTATTGATATATTCATAAGCCTTATCAGGCCCCCAATAGTACAGCAATCTTTGTTGAGCCGGCGGAAGAGATTTGATAATATCCACCAAAAGTTCTGCTGTTCCCACTGTCCCGTCTTTGTGATCAATCAAGAACTTTTTATCGTGGAAAGTCTGTAAAACTTCAACTAAAGTTGGCATTTTCCCAACCCCTTTTCCTCTGAATGGAAAAGTCTTGCCATTGTCGTACGTGTACCCGCAGCCAATATCGAGGCTTTTCAAATATGTAAGGGGGTAGTCGCTGACTTTACCTTCACCATCTGTTCGACATTCCAGCATCCAGTCATGAAATACAACAAGGTGATTATCGCTCGAGCACCTTATATCTATCTCAACAATTGTCGCTCCCATTTCAAAAGCAGCTTGTATTGATTCAATTGTATTTTCTATATATTCATGTGTTGGTTTATATATATGTGTAGCTTCACAACCTGTTGCCCGATCATAAGTTCCTTTTTGCCAATTGACGTGAACACCTCTGTGAGCTAATACCTTAAATTCATTTTTAAGAACAATACCATTTGGATTCCCACTATAAAAATACTGGAAAAGAACAAAGGTGATAAATGCTATAATTAATCCGATCACAATTTTTTTTACCATATAAAAAATCCTTAAAGCACAGTATCAAGTAATATTTATATTCCTATTTTTTTCTGCCAATTTTATTTTTACCCTTAAATTTCGCATAATGTTCCAAGCGTTGCCAAAACCGGACAGAGGATAAAAAGTAATCTATTTAACAACCAGCCCATGTTATTGATAGTCACGACTTTTTCCTGCTTAAAATACTTTCCAAACAATAAACAGTCAATTTTGTTTCTTTATATAAATATCCAATCTCACTGTTTGTACAAAGTTTTTGTATATTATCCCTTCCTGAATCTAAACTTCCATTTTCATTATGTAATCCGTAAAGTAACTTTATATTTGATCTCACCGGAAGGATTTTGAAATATCTTGAATTATACTTTAAAGTTTATTAAGGTTTAATCGAGCATACAGGATATGAAAATCTATTTGGAACATGTCGTAAAAACCAATAATTACTTAAAGAATCTTCCAACTATCTATAGTGGAACGGTACAATCAATAGTAATAAGTACCTTAATCCTGATTTTCTTGCACAATAGGCACAAACTTTAGTTTGCAAGATAATGTCTTTTTAATCCTGCATGTGTCTTGTCCGCATTAGGTAACAGGGGCTAAATTGAAAAACAATATATCTTCTGAAATCAATGAAGGGGAAAATCAAAAAGTTGGACATTTCACTTTAGATCGCAGGGGGCGTTTCCTATCTGCTGATCGAAATATGGAAATGATTACTAAATATACTGAAGGTGAGTTGCTGGAACTAACTTTGGCCGATTTACATCTAAAGGAAAAGGAAAAACATATTGATGAATTGTTACATAGAATCAGTGTGAATGGTGATAATGATACACCTTTTAGTTTCGAAATAGTCAGAAAAGACGGTAGTAAAATATTCCTTGAACTGGATATTACTGCCATGAAGGATAAGACTCAGAAGAGAGTTGGTTTTCAAGGAAATGCCCGGAATATAAACAATGGGACCTTTAAACAGGCACGCACGATATTTCAAATAGATCAGCCACATATGATTAGTGAAATTTCTCAATTAGTGTTAGATACTTATTATGAACCTTTAAATGTTTTATTGGAAAGAATAGCTACAATTGGGTGTCAAATTTTCCGGTTTGAAAGATCTACAATTGGTCTATTGGATCATAAGAAAAATGTATTCAGAAAGCATGTAATGATTGGATATAAATTATCACCAGGGTCTATCAATTTTGGAAGTGAGGTGCCGCGGGAAGTAATCGATCAAGTGTTTGCTAACAGGTTTCTCGTTAAGATGATTTATCACGACCAGGGAAATCAGGACATTACAAATTATTTAAACGTAGAGCTTTTAGAACGTAGAACTCAAAAGAGAAGACCGCCTGGGCAATGGCTTGACGGTGATTTGGGTATCGTAAATTTGAAGAATAGAAACGGCAAGACCTTTGGTTATATCACGTTCGATAAACCAGTTGATACAGATATGCTGGTAAGGGATGTATTTTATAATTTAGAAATATTTGGTCAGTTAGTATCTTTGGCAATTGAAAATCACCATCAGTTTACAGCAATCGAAAAGCGATCAAGAAGATTAAAACAACTATTAGTTACCAGCAATATCTTTAAACTTAATTTAAAATTGGATGAACTTTTTAATGAAATTGTATGGTCAATTAAATTTTCTTCGGATTTTAATTTAGTTGCTCTGGGCCTCATAAGTAAGAAGAATAACGCCCTTGAGATAAAGGCTGTGGCATGCAATGACAAAATAGTTCAGAATCAACTATTAGAAATTAATTTTCCCCTTAAATCGTTCATTAGACTTCTTCGTGACGAGTACATGAGGGATAAATCATACTTAGTATATAAGCGGGAAATTATTTTTCGCTCATTCAAGCAAATTTATTATGGCGCTTCTTTAACCAGTTTAGCTAAAAAAGGCCTATGGCCAAATTGGGGGGTGCTCCTTGTGCCAATAAAAACAAAAGAGAGTAAAATCATTGGTATTCTTATAGCCGATGATCCCGATAATTCTGTATTACCAACAAATGAAGAGATACGTACTTTGGAGATTTTAACTAACCAGTTTGCGATAGCCATTGAAAACCGTAAAATGTATGTTCAGTCACAGAAGAAATTTCAAGAAGTTGGTAAACAGTATACTGATGAAGATTACGATTTCGATAAAAACCCAACCCTTGCAATTAAAAGAATGGCGAGCCAGATTTTTAAAAATTTCCCGCATGAACGATCATGAACACTCATTAACGAAGATTTCTCATAGCTCTTTATTTATACGCCAGTCCCCACGATTTAAGATATAATTGCAGGTAATATGGTTTTGATATGTGCTGACTTGCTCTTGCCTACACTATCCTTTTTCTTATCTGTCTCTTATCGAGTATTACCAATCACCTCAACTATGGCTGTATTATGTAATAACTATACGATTGAAGGATTGTTTACTTGATTATATATATTATATCACAAATGAAAGATATTTCTGATTACCAGCAAGCCGGTTATCAAAGAGTATAAAAATGTATTCCATATTAAAAATCAATTTTTTAAAAAAAAAATTTGAAGTTTTCGATATTATCGATGAAAATTTAAAGTAGAAGTTTATTAAAAAATACTAAGTTAAAATACCATGCCGTCAATAGAGCGAAAGAGTATCGATAGAATAAGAAATGATGACCGGTTATTGGTGGATATAAGCACGTTTTCAAAAGCCGGCCGTGTTCTTGATAATAAAACTGTAAAGTTACTGGTAAATCACAAGGTGCAGAATGTATTCACTATCGGTCTGTCATATGAAGAAATAGAAAGGTTGAATAAATCAAAAAAGAAGCTTGACCCGGACAAGATTATTTCTGATGGAATAGCAAAAAGAACAAATCAGCTTATGAATTTTAGATACAGGCTTCTTGAAAAGGTAAAATTACTTTACCTGCCTTTTAAAGAAATTGACGGGTCTTTTAGCATGAGAATGAAGAAAAAGCATCTCACTTTAGGAAAACTCTTTGAGCAGGAGCCTGGGCTGCTTTATGACCGGGAAATAAAGTCCGGCAGTGAGGCACTCATGGCCCCTAATGATATCCAGTATATAGGAGAAATTGTAAAAGCTATCTACAGGGAAATGGAAAGGCTGATCAGACCTTATTCTGACTCAAAAACAGGGAAAAAGAAGACAAAGCGACTTTGTTTAAGCTCAATACGGCTTCAAAGTGTTTATAACAATGACAGGCTCCTGTCTGCAGGAGATGCTCTTCCGTGGCATGTAGTAGACACTGCTTTTTATTTTCTCTATACAATGATAAGTATTAATAAGAAACGGATTATACAAGGCTGTCCAGTGTCACTTGCACGGTTTGATCCTGATAAGAAGGTAGACATTGATGAAGAATTTCAGTATCCCCATGAATTTTTGATTGAGGCTGCTATGGGTATTCTTTTGCATAAAATCGGCTACTATCACAATACCATTCATAAAATTGTTTCTTCCAAGCTTGTATTGACACTCGAAGATAAACAGAGCCAGGAAAGAATTAAGACTTTGCAGAAAAATTACTTTGTTATCAGGAACCTTTTGAAAAACCGGAATGATATTTCAGCCATTACTAAGATGATGTGTTCATTGCAGTATGAATATTCAGATGGGACAGGTTTTCCGCCTGTAAATGATAATAAATTCCTGCACGAGTTTGTACGTTTATTCCAGTTAGTCGATTTTTACGACGAGATGACGAATCCCGCTATTGGAAAAACAGCATACAGCAGAATGGATGTTATTGATTATATTAGAGAGCACAGCGAGTATTATACTTACAACAGGGAGCAGGTTGTTAAACAAAAAAGATTTGATGAAAAGCTCTTCAATGAATTCCTGGAGATACTCGCTCCTTATGAAATTGAAGAAAAGATCTATATCTACCCTGATAATAATACCAATGAACATATTTTTATAGGCAGGGTATACTCATATTTAAATTCCTATATTCCTTTGATCTCTATATTAAAGGATGAACGGAAAGGGAAGTGTTATAAGTTCGGGCAGCTTCTGATGTATATCCCCAAGTCTGTAATGATGCAAGCACGTGGAGGTAAAATATTGAAGAAAATTCTACTAAAATGGCTTAAAAAACTCAGAATATTTGATATGCCTTTAAATCCTGGAAATATAGCGTTGTACAATGATGTTATATACGGAAAAGAGAGAGTACTGTCAAAGAGATGGAGAGATCTTCGGTGATTAAAATTAATTGGTAGTTGGAGAAAAACACTAATAAGGACAAGCCACATTCTTGATTAAAAAAATATTTTCTTGCAAACTAAAGTTTATGCCTAAAAGGCAAGAAAATCATTATTAAGGTACTAACGGAATCACACGACTGCTCAGTCATAATTTACGAAAAACATCCAGCCGACTGGCAGACTATATGTTACCACTTAGTTAATCTTACTCTCACATACCCTGGCCATTTTCGGTCCTGTTTGGACCTGGCAGGTATCGAGTTTGAAAAAAATAACTCACCAATAATTTATCCTGAACTTGACATTTTGATCAGTTTACGTTATCATTTTTTCATTAACTCACTTGAGTTTTTTTATGAGTGAAGAACCTAAAAAAAATGTAAACAAACCAGCTGTACCACCTCATGTAATGAAAATTCGATACTATGGTGTAAGAGGATCTATACCTACGCCTCTTCTGCCGCAGTATATTGAGAAAAAATTTCAATACCTTATAACAAAAATCCTGACCAGCAAAAACTTCAAGGGCTTAACATTAAAGGAAATATTCAAGCAGATTCCCTTTTACTTAAAGTCGACGTATGGAGGTAACTCTCCGTGCATACTTATTCAGGTAAAAGGGAATATTCTCATTTTTGATGCAGGTTCGGGTATCCGTGAACTGGGATTAGACTTAATGAAACAGGAATTTGGTCAGGGAAAGGGAAAAGCAAAGATCTTTTTCACCCATACTCACTGGGATCATATTCAGGGTCTTCCATTTTTTACCCCGATCTTCATACCTGGAAACCAATTCGAGGTTTACTCCTGTTTCCCTGACCTTGAGGAGCGTTTAAAAGAGCAGCACGATTCCAGGTATTTTCCTATAAATATGGATATAATGCAGGCAGACAAGATATTTTTCTCTTTAAATAAAAATGAATCTAAGGATTTTGAAGGGTTTACAATAAAAACAATGAAACTAAACCATCCCGGGGATTCCTATGCATACAGGATTGAAGCAGACGGGAAAACCTTTATTCACAGCACTGATGTTGAGTTTAATGATAAAAATTACGATCAAATGTTTGAAACAATAGAATTTTTTAAAAATGCAGATATTCTCACCTTCGATACTCAATATACTTTTAAAGAGTCAGTCAGCAAAGTCGATTGGGGACACAGTTCTATACAGATCGGTATTGACATTGCAAATCACAGTAAAGTGAAAAAAGTTGTTCTATTTCACTATGATCCAACTTATTCGGATCAGAAAATCGATGAGATAGTGAAGATTGGAATTTCCTATAAAAATACGATCTATCCAAACAGCGAGATTGAAATTATTCCATCATATGAGGGTCTGGAATTAGAGATTTAAGCTTTTACGTAAAGAGTAAAATAAATGATCTGCCCAAGCATTTTTTAAAATGCCGTAGATATTGAAAAATTACAAAATTGGTGTAAACTTTTCTATAAATGAACCGTAATGTGGACAAGCCACATTCTTGATTTGTAGAATTTCCTTGCCAAAAAAGCAAGGAAATTTTTATTAATACCTTAATAATGATTTTCTTGCCCAATAGGCAAGAAAATCTCTTTAATCTTGAAGGTGGTTTATCCACATCAGGGTACTAAGAAGTTGAAATTCTCTTTTAGACAATAAGGTGAATGCCTTGCCAAGACGACCTCTTATTATTACAATTTTAACAATCTTTTATTTTTTCTTTCCTGCAGCAATAGTTGCCTATAGTTCCATCATAACGCGGATACCTCTTTTCGGACCGAGTAATATTTTTATCAGACTTTTTTATACTGATATTATCGTCTTATGCATTTATCCGGTCTGTTCTCTGGCTCTCTACTCTGTTAAAAAATGGGGATGGTTTGTATTTTTATGCTGTTCTTTAATCCTGATATCATATAATATCTTTGTTTATTTTTTAAACCCCATGTACAACCTCATTTTTCTTGTACTGTTTAATATAACCCTGGCAATTGTCGCAGGGATATTATTTCGGAAACATATAATTGCCCCTTATTTTAATCCACAACTGAGGTGGTGGGAAACTGAACCCCGTTATAAAATGGATGTCTATGCGGATCTAACTTCCGACAGTAAAATGCTCAGGGGTGAAATACTTGATATCTCAAACACCGGCTTTTTACTTGAGCTTGGCCATGATATCACTTTAGGAAAGATTTATACTTTTTCCATACAATGTATGCGTCATTTAATTAAAGTGCAAGGGCGAGTGATGAGAAGATCCTTTTCAGATGAGGAATATAACAGATTTGGTATTATGTTTGTAAAATTAACAGCCCCGAAAAAAAATACACTGAATGCAATAATAGAGTATCTTGAAAGAGGTGGCCTCAGAGATTATTCCAGAGAGAAGAAAGCAGTTCTGATCCAGGCTGCCGAAAGAAGGGCATATTCAAGACTGTACGAAACAGCTTCACGGTACACACTCACCCATAATGCAGTTTTAACAATGGAGGGAAAAAATATCCAGTGCCAGGTGTTGGATATTTCCAGAAACGGTTGTTTTATAAAAACCGGACAAGATATCCCTTTAGATTCGAACCATACGATAAATTTACGGTGTATGAAAATGGAAACTGCTGTGAAAGGGAGAATTGAATGGAAAACCATGCTGCACGGTCTTAATGGATATGGTGTAAAGTTCATGAATTTAACAAAAGCAGAGAAGCGGAATATAGATATGTTTATACACACTTTAAAAAAGATCGGAGCCCAAAACCGTTTGAAAGAAGCCCGGCCTGTGTCTGAAGACGTGATAGATAAAGGTGTTATAAATACGCCTTATAAAATTGTACTTTTCTTTAAAAAATTGTTATTAAAAGATGTAGGGTAATAAAAATATTTCAATCTTTTGAGAGACCGCATCTGTTAAGTAATGTATCCTCTAGTAAAAGACCACCTGCTAAGCAGGTGGTGGTTTCCAGGCCAAAAGGCTTTTAAAGGCATAACCTTTGAATTAATCTTCTATTTGATTAATGATTTAAGATATTTTTTCACTTTTTTAGAGCTGAATAGTGATGATTTTAAATTAATTTATTGAATACAGGTTGAAATCTTGAAATATTGTGCTATACTTTAAAGTAAGAAAAAAGTATAGAGGGTCTTGCCATGCAGTTAAAAAACTATCAGGAAGATATTGTTCTTCATGTAATCGATATTGTACTCGAAAACCAGCTGGAATACAATACCGATATAACCTTCATTAATGATGTTGCGGCTTATGCGTTAAATAGAATTCCTACAAAATATATCATGAGTGAACGTGGTTTTACACGTCTCGCATCATTACACTTACTTCATGAGGATAATGGCAAAGGACTGGTAACTCTCGTGGAATTGATGGGTCTTGTTAATAAAGGCATTGAGGTTGTAAAAGAGAGAAGAAAACCACAGGTGAATACCGGACCAAATAGTTATCCTGGAGCTAAGGTTCCTGATATCAAGAATATTGAATATTTTCATAATTTTCCCCAGTTTATAGGCAAAGTGGTTGAACAATCCTCTCGTAAGCCTGTATATGATGCATGTGTAACCATGTATATCGATGGATTAAAAGCACAACCCGCAGAACCCGGCTGGATAAACCCGTATCATACCAATAGCGCAACAAAAGGAGTTTACAGTTTCTGGCCCCAGGCAATTAAAAACAATGCCAAATCAAAAAAATCGAAGGTAAAAATCACATTTGCGTATAAGGATTATCAGCTTTACAACATTGAAAAGGAAATATATACTGAGGGTGTTTTCCGTGTATATAACTCAATAGACGGAAATTCAATTGTTAATCTAGAAACCTGCTTTCTCGTACATTAAAAAAATATCCACGAAAAAGGTGGCTGCATTCTTACGGGTTAGATCAGTTCCTCTTTCCTTTATATCTTTCTTTCAGCTTCCGCTCAACATTGAACAGTATCTTTCTATAAAAAATGTTAAAATATTCGACTTTTTTTATCTTTATATATGCATCATAAGACCATATACTGTCAGGATAATCATCAAGCAGCTTTGAAAAGTACATATCAGCTTTTCTTAAATAAATGAGTGCATGTGAAAATCTTCTCAAATAGTACAGATCATTTCTTAAACTCACGGTTTTTTCCATACTCATTATCCCATTTACTGCTTTTGAAAAGTTATCGAATCCCTGCTTATAATATGCATATTGGATATCTTTATGGAACCCAACTGCATTTTTATTCATTTTTTCTGGAGGAGTATCTTCGCTTTTGCTGGCACTTTTTTTTCTGCTCCCTCTTCATTCTCGACAACAGGATTAAGCTTTTCTGTTACTCTTGCATAAGCCTCATTAATCTGTATCATCTTCAATTCCTGGAGTTCTTTTACTTCATCGGTAAATAGATCAGGATGGTTCTTCCGAACAAGCTTACGAAACGCTTTTTTTATTTCTTTTATACCTGCAGATGGTTTTACACCAAGAACATCGTAATAATAATTGCTTATTTTCATCCCCACTTGCCTAATGTGAACAAGCCACATTCTCGATTATAAAAATATTTTCTTGCAAACTAAAGTTTGTGCCTAAAAAGCAAGAAAATCGGTATTACGGCTATAAGATAATAAAGATAATGCCGTAATAAACCGTCATCCACCATTTTTCTCAAATTTCTATTTGTCGCAGTAATAAGATATAGGTCAATAGCCTTTTTAACATTACTTCCAATATACTCGGCGGCAGTGTTAAACCATTATTGCCTATTGTTTTTAAGACATTGAGAGGTGTTTGTTTATTAATTGACTATATAACAATAAATTAAAATAAAGATGATATAACTGCTTTGCAATAAGTGCGATGGTTTATCTCGCACTTATTAAAAAAATATTCACTTTACAAATAAAAATAAAAAAGCATCCCTCTTTGCATCGGATTTAATTTTATTTGCAAATACAGATGATTTATTTTAATATTAATGAATATGCATCAAACCCCCATTTCTCACAAATTGTTTTAAATGCATAGAATTGGGGGTTTTATGGTTCAAGTTTAATCTGGAGGCAAGGAATGAGCTTATATGGTTTAAAGTCCACTTTAAAATTGCAGGAACTTATAGTATATGGTACCAATGCTATTGAAGACCTGGGAGATTATGCGAAAAAGTTCGGAAAACGCGGTGTACTTATATATGGAGGAACATCACTTGTAAAAAGCGGGAATCATAAGAGGATTTTACATCTACTGAAGAGGAACAAAATTGAATTCATCGAAATCAGAGGCATTACACATGATCCGGATGATGAGCTCGTAAAAACAATAACTGCCAGTGTTGTAGATATTAACCCCGATTTTATTATTGGCGTGGGGGGTGGAAGTGTAATAGATACTGCAAAAGCAGCTTCTATTATTGCAACCAATGGGGGAAAGGTAAAAGATTACTGGGGCGGCAGGGTTTTTACAAAACCATCCATCCCATATATCGCAGTACCGACCACTTCAGGCACAGGTTCTGAAGTCACTAAAAATGCAGTAATCACTCATAAAGGGCAGTACTTTAAAAAAAGCATTCGAAGTGAATACATGATACCAAATATCGCACTTATCGATCCGTCTCTTACCCTCAGCGCTACACCTGAAGTAACTGCATACACAGGACTCGATGCCCTGATACAGAATCTCGAAGCCTTTACATCCAGGAACTCAGGACCCATTACCGATACATTTGCACATAAGGGGATTGAGCTTTCAGGAAAATATCTCCTTCAGGCTGTAAGAAATCCTGATAACCTCAAAGCGCGTGAAGGCCTTTCACTTTCTTCCCTTTATGGGGGCATAACGCTCTTAAATGCAGGACTGGGACTCGCTCACGGCCTCTCTCACCCTCTTGGCATACGTTTCGGTATTCCTCATGGAAAAGCATGTGCCATTGTTATGGCAAAAGTAATGGAATATAACTATCCTGCACGAAAGGATAAATATGATGAAATTGGAATGCTTCTTTTTGGAATGAAAAACGGTATGGAAGCATTTAAAAAACTTATGGATATGCTGGAAATATCTACAAAACTTGGTGATTACGGTGTTAAAAAGGAGGATATTACGGTTATTGTAGCTGAGTCCAGGGGAGGGAGCAGAAGCTTCAATCCGATTGAACACAGTGATGACACAGTGGCACATATGCTGGAAGAATTGCTGTAGTACCTTATTGATCTTATTAAAAGAAACTTCAAAAATTCTGTATTAACAGAAGATAATAAAAATCATCGCAAATGATTTTGATTTAGATTGCAAATTCAAAATCTTTATAATTTTCTTTGGTTACAATTACCCCTGGAATCAGTGTTGTCTCGGGCATCGGTGTATCTTCGGTAATATAATCAAAAGAATCTGCACAGCAGTTTCGCCCTCAGTAAAAGGCTGCAGCCTGGTAACAATATAACTGTTGTGCGGTTTCTGAAACTCTTCGAAGGACATCTTATACCCACCAAGCCCACATGCCAGAACATTTGCAAGCGGGAAACCTTGCTCTTCAAAAATCCTCAGCGGAGCAATGGCACCCTGGTCATTAATTCCGGTTACCAGCCAGTGAGTTACATCAGGGTTTGTATTCAATATCGCTCTTGCAACAGTAAGGTTTTCTTCAAACCCACCTGTTTTATTGTCTTGCACGATAAAATCACTGTCTTTTAAGGGCAGGTCCTCCATGAGAGCAGCTCTATAACCCACTGTCCTGTCGTGCATTACTGACCGGAAGGACATATCTATCTGCATAACCTTCACAACATTTCCCGGTGCAAAAAAGCCTCGTTCTTTTGCAACCTTTGCAAGTACATGGCCACCCATTTTACCGCTTTCTACTGAGGGCGAACCAACGTGGGGGACTTGATTCCCCTCATTATCCTTAATTGTATCATCAATTGTTATAACAGGAATATCCACTTCCCTGCACTTTTCAACAACTGCCGGGCCCAGGGACTGCTGTGTAACAACAATCATTAATGCATCAGCACCCTGCTCAATTACATCATCAACAGCCTGCATACAAGCTGTATCATCCATATCCGCATCAACTGCCACATAATCTATCCAGAGCTCTTCTACACTTGCCCTGATACCATTTTCTTCATTAATAAACCAGGGATCAGTAAACATTTTACAAACATAGGCAAACATCAGATTTTCTTCATCTTCCCCTTTTGGCGCGGCCGAAAAAACCGGAAGAGCAACTGCATATAAAAAGATGCTTATGGTTAAAAAGATTAAATATTTCTTCATACTTTTTCCTCCAGTTTGTTTACTCGCAATAAAAAAACATAACCATAACCTCTGTTTATTGATTTACATTTTATTTGTCAACATTTATTTTTAGTACCTTAATACCAATTTTCTTGCTTTTTAGGCAAGAAATTTTTATAATCATGAATGTGGCTTGTCCACATTAAAGATACTGATAAAAAATATATATATTATGCTTTACAAAATCAGTAAAATTCGAAATTATTTCAGTGCATTAAATGAAAAATATTATAGAATACGTCCTCTATGAGCTTACCCACAATAATTCACCTGAACCCGCTGTAACTGTACTGGGAGATTTAAACTACGATTACATATATAACTCACCACCCCTTGAACGCGGGAAAGAGACAATAATCTCTGAGTTCACAAAAAATATTGCAGGTGCAGGGGGATGCGTCTCGTGCGGCCTTGCTAAACTTGGAGCTGATGTCTATCTACTCACCCAACTCGGTGATGACGAAGATGGAAATCTATTATTTAATGAGATAGCAAGGTTTGGCGTAAAACAGGAAGGTATAAAACTCATAAAAAATAAAAAGAGCCCTTTCACCCTTATTTTTACAGCAGAAAAAGAAGAAACACCGCGCCAGGTTGCAACATATCCTGGCACTTTAAAAACCTTTTCCATCGATAGGGTTGATTATAAAGCATATATTATAAAATCGAACCTCGTATATTCATGCAATTATTTCCTCCTTCCCCGTTTGCGGGAAGAAATACGGTTTGTTTTCAAGTTTGCACGGGATAAAAAAGTTCTTGCGTCCTATGATGCAAATGCGGGCGGCGGATGGGAAAATGAGAAGGCCCTGGCAACTTTAAAAAACAGTATATATCCGTTAACAGATATCATCTTTTTAAATGAGCGCGAAGCGTATTTCCTTACCAGAACCTACGACCCTGTTGAAGGAATAAAACGTGTAAACCCAGGGACAAACACGGTAGTGATAAAGTTAGGTGCAAAAGGGATAATTATCAGGCACTGGAATAAACTCTACCATATTTCCGCCTTCCCCCTGCGGGTAAAGGTACAGGACACTGTTGGGGCAGGTGATTCATTCCAGGCAGCGTTCCTTTACTTTCATCTGAGGAAATTCCCAATAGAAATATCCGGAATACTCGGAGCAGCGAATGCTGCGTCAACCGTTTTGTATAAAGGCGGTACAGAAGGCCAATGTGATTATAAAGGCATTACATCCTTTATTAAGTATTACGGAATATTTGACATGGGTGATGGCACAATAGACATTAAACTATGACAGGAGTAAAGGATGAGCTACATAGCTGGATGTAAAGCAGTAATTTTTAATGAAAATGGAAAACAGCTTGTTTCATCATATCGTAAAAGACCACCTCCAAAGGAGTTGGCTTCCTTTTGGCAGTGAATACAAAACAATCGTTCCCTGTGAAGGCCGGGCAGTTTGAAACATATAAGAAACTGTATCCGTAATGTGGACAAGCCACATTCTCGATTATAAAAATTTCCTTGCCTAAAAAGCAAGGAAATTGTTATTAAGGTACTAATAAAGGCACCCAAAATTTATTAAAACAATGAATCAACCGGAACTTCAATTTCCTCTCCTGTGGAAAGATCTTTTTCCACAAGCTTTCCGCGGGCAATTTCATCAGCTCCAAAAATCAACACCTTTTTTGCAGGTATTTTTGATGCTTTTGACATCTGCTTTTTCACAGGCAGTAATTTATACGTATACTCAACAGTTAACCCTCTTGACCGTAAAGACCGAGCGATCCTCAACATGAGCTCCAACTCATTATCCGTTACCCGCACCAGAAAGTAATCAACCTGTTTCTGATATACTGGAAACATCCCCTTATCCGACAGGATCTCTCCAAGAACAACATCCCCCATTCCAAAACCACAGGCAGGAAGATCTACCCCTGAAAACTCTTTCAGCAGATTATTATACCTTCCGCCCCCGCATATGGCTCTCATCTTTTCACTCCTGTCAAAGATCTCAAAAACTGTACCGGTGTAATAGTCAAGCCCCCGCACTATAGTAGGATCAAACTCACAGTAATCCTGCAGCCCTGCATTATTAATGAGAGAGAAAAGATCGAGAAGTGATTCCTTTCCCGGATTTGATATTGAAAGCTTTGCCAGGTCGCTTGAGTTACTGAGACTCAAGTAATTTTTTATTGCATCTCCCTGTTTAACGGAAAAACCCAGTTCATTAATTGCGGGCCGGGTTAATTCTTTTTTTACCTTTCTGGCATTATCAATAACCTTATAGAGCGCGTGGGTATTTTCTTTTATGATCCCGTTTTCTATAAAATATTCAGCTGCGAAATCCCTGTTATTTATTTTAACAACAAAATCCGCTTTACTGAGCCCAAGTTTGAGCAGACAATCAATTGCAACCGAGATAATCTCAAGATCGGCCATCTCGCCTTCTTCACCCAGTATGTCAACATTAAACTGGAAAAACTCCCGAAGCCTTCCTTTTTGCGGCTTTTCATACCGCATACATCTTGGTATTGAAAACCATTTCATCGGTTTCGATACCTGGTTCTGAACTTTTGATACCATTCGTGCTAATGTCGGGGTGAGCTCGGGTCTTAATGCAAGCTCACGCCCGCCTTTATCAGTAAAATTATAAAGCTGATTCACAATTTCTTCGCCGGATTTTATCTTATAAAGCTCGAGTGTCTCCAGAACCGGGCCATCAAACTCTTCAAACCCGTAAGCAAGTGCAGTTTCCTTCCAGGCCCTGATGATATAATTCAATTGGGAAAAAATATCAGGATAATAATCTCTCATCCCCCGCACCGATAAATCAAATTTCATAGAGCCGCTCCATTTTATTTGTTCTTTGACTGAAAAAGCTTTAGCCATTCATCCACCGAGAGGTTGTTTGCCCCACTTTTTTCTTCAAAAGCATCATACTGTGAATTATACATTCCACCTTCTTTCTTGCCAGCATCCCTGTTATAAGGGCCACTCTTCCCCTTTATCCTGTGAAATCCTGTCAGGCTGAGAAATTCTCCTGCAGTCATCGAATGTGCTCCAAGACTTTTAACAATTCCAACAATATGTTTTCTGTCATTTGAAACAACAGTAATTCTCTTTCTGTTATTCATACGCTCGACCATCCTGACAATCTTTTCATCTGCGTTACGGTTTGAGGTTGAATAGATATTTTTTACCCGGGCCGCTCCTTTTATACCGTTAACAGGTGCTCCGGTTCCATCCCATACAACAGTGATCTCAACTTTTTTCCTGGAAGCATACGAATCGAGCAGGAGGACAAAATAATTGCGGCTTTCCTCCAAACTTTTTCCGCGAAGAAATGCTTTTCTATTGAGAATTACATTGTACCCATCGATAATGTAAAGGGGTCTGCCCTCCTGAACGTCAGATGGTTTTCTCAAAGTTTTTCCTTACTATATTTTGCATATTGAAAAATATATTTTCATGTGTATAATATAATAAATATATTTAACAATTTATCTAAATAATATTACCACAGAGATACGGAGACTTAAAAAATAAAATGGTAATAGTTTTAAAAATATTATATTACTTATTTCTCTGAGACTCTGTGGCATAGCTGTTTTAAATTATAAAATCAATCTAAGAGGAAATAAAATTTTGGATAAAGAAAAAAACAAAATACTCGAAGTACTTCAAGAACTAAGTGATAAAATTGACCACCAGGGCCATGAAGTATCGATAATACTCTCAGCAGGCCATGGGAAAAGAATTAAATCAGAAAAATCAAAGATGCTTCACGAAATATGGGGAATGCCGTCGGTATGCCGTGTTAGTGAAGCTGCTTTAAAAGGGCTTTCTTCGCAAAACCAGGTAATTGTTGTGGGGAAAAAGGCAATCCAGGTCGCCCGTACTTTAGGGAAGAGGAAAAACCGGATATTTGTTTTCCAGGAGGAACAGAGAGGTACAGGTGATGCGGTAAAAGCGGCAATTAAAAACGATGCGATGTCTTCTTTTAATGGAGATGTATATGTATTTCCCGGTGACATGGGATTGCTTACAGCAGATACGATCCGCCAGTTTAAAAAGAGCTTAAATTCATGCGGTGGTGAAATGCTTGTAATGACAGGAATCTTTGAGGGAAAGCCCGAAGAAAATTATTATGGAAGAATAATTAAATCAAAGTCAAACGGTAATGAAGTCATTGAAATCAAGGAATACAAAGATATTCTGGCAATGGACCCAACCGCAGACTATTCGGTAATTTTTAAAGATCATATAGAGAGTTTCAAAAGGGATGAACTGTTAAACATACGGGAGTTTAATACTGGTGTATATGCGTTTAATAAGAAATCTTTGAAAAGATATATTGACAACATTACAGCAGACAATGTACAGGGTGAAATATATATTACCGACCTCATAAAGATCTTCAATGAAAATGGCCATATTGTCCGTGCCTCCAGGGTAGCAAATAATAGCTATGTCGTAGCCTTTAATGTGAAAAGCGTATTAAAAAAGATGGAAGGAACATACCGTGAGATGATATATGAACGTTTAAAGGATATAATTACCATCGATGATGCTGATGACTTTTTTATTGCTGAGGAGACAGTTCAGAGAATAATTGAAATGGACAAAAAGTTCCCGGCACTCGATATCAGAATCGGGAAAGGAGTCTCAATAGGGAAAAACATCAATCCCAACCGAGGATTAACAATCGGGCGGCACTCACAGTTGACGGGAAACGTGAATACCGGTGATAATGTAACCATTGGAGAAAATGTAATTCTCTCTACCTATCCTGACCAGACAATCGAGATAGGAAACGGCACTAATATTTTATGGGGAAATATAATCAAGGGAAATGTAAAACTGGGGCATAATGTCAATATCGAGTCGGGAGTGAGAATAACCGGCAGCAGCGAGAATCCGGTCATTATTGGTAATAATGTTCTTATTAAAGGAATGACCTACATAACCGGATCAATTATTGAGGATGATCTTCTTATCGTGCATTCAATATTAAAAAATATGTACGTTGAAAAAGTATTCAAAAAAAATGGCAAAATACAGCCGGTTAAGTATATTCTCCCCAATCCGGAGGGACTCGATTCGATCTCAACCCTGAAAAAACCACAAGATTAAGCTGTTTAGGTTTATGATATTCCTCATAAGGTACAACCGGTATGCATGCCACTTCCACATTAGCAAGAAAATCTTTATAATCATGAATGTGGCTTGTCCACATTAGGGCAGGCACATGGGCCTGCCCCTACAATATTATCTATGTGCTTTGGCATGCCACTTCCAATCATTAATGTAGGGACAGCCTCAAGTGGTTGCCCGAAATATTCCGGTTAATGTTCATAATAAACCGAACAAAAAGACTTAAAAACTATACTTAAGTTTGAAATAAATCGAATTGTTATTATCCTCTTTAAGAGGAGAAAAATATTTATCCTTTTTTCCCAAAAAAAGGTAAAATCCTGGCTCAAAAACCAGATTCCTTTCAACACTCATGGGAATAGAGCCATTAAAAGCACTGCTCATATCCGGAATATGAAAAAATCCTTTCAAATCAAATTGAGCAGAAGGGTTAAAAAGAAAGACTTCCTCAAGAAATATAAAATTTTGAGCTCCATCCATGACATATTCAGCGCAAAGCACGGCACTGGATAACTCTCTTTTAACACCAAAGACAAAACTCCAGATATCACGTGATGTTTTATAGTATTCCCAGCACAGTTCTATCCACAGGTTACCCAAATCACCAAGATTTTCTACTGTTAAGAAGAACAGTGGCGGCGGATATCCAAGCTTCCGGATTAGTCCTAAACTCACAGTTGAGCCGTTTTCATTCCAGATCGCGCGGAGGCCCAGATCGGTATCCTTTACAGACTCTATGTTCTTTTCTCTGTTTGTAAAAACAGTCTGCTGGTGAAATCTTTGACTCCCTACCGTCATGGTGAAACAGGGATGCGGCAGATAGTTTTTCCGGTAAAAAATATTTGAGGGATAACGGTCATCAATAATATTCAAACTGCCTAATGGACTGATTGAATAACCGTACCCCCAATCCGAAGCATAATACCCGATTTTCATATAAGAATATTCTTTTCCGCCCAGAAGGTAAATTTCACCGATCCCTGATTCGCCTATATAATCAAGTGAAACTGCGGTGTTTATTCTTTCATTTTCATAGAGCAGCTGGAGACTTCCATAAAGAGGAAAATCCAGTTTATAAAGCTTTTCATTTGCCCGGTATTTCAACTCCATAGTTGTTTCTAAACCCCCATGAATTTGAGGAATATCCCTATTCTGCTCAGCCAAAGCAGTACCGAAGGACAATACTGCCTGTGAAAACAACAACAATATGCAAATTACCTTCTGCATTCTTATCTCCGCCCATGTACCGGATTGCCGCCAAGCACCGGCCATCAAGGAGTATGAAAAAGTATATTTATACCAGTAGGGGCAATTCATGAATTGCCCCTACAATAAATTTACCAGGATTCTGTAAGGTATAATGCTGTTTTATTTCGTGTTAGATTCTTTGTGGCTGTTTAGTTGTTGAATAAGGTTTTATCGTAAAAAAATTATAAATCCGGATTTTTCATTAAATCGATTCGTACTTTCGCTTCATCATTAAATATGCTCTCAGGATATTCATTAACAATTTTTTGATAACACTCCTCTTCACTGAGAACATCCTCGATGCCGTACTCTCTTATTGTATTAGCCATTCCCCAGAGTGCATCATCCGCACCCTGGGACACTGGATAGTTAAAAACTATCACTTCAAGCATCTTAACTGAAACCAGAACAGCCATTTCCCGTACAGTTTCATCATCTGTATCATAATTCCTGTATAGCTCACTGAAATCATAATAGTACTCTGAAATCGCCTCTTCATCATTCTGTATACTGGGACTAAAAATGCCTTTTGTTAGCAAAAATAAATCAGAAAAACTCAATTCGTATATTTTTTGCGGGGTGAATTCCTCATAAACGATATTTTTAAGATTTATCCCATCTTCGCCTGTAATAACCACTTCTGAAACCACATCAAATCTATGAGGCTGCGGAAAAGCCCTGTAATCACGTATGGCAAGTTTCCCTTTAAATCCAAAGTTTTCAAGGGATTCGATATATTCAACAGCTTCATTCTTTGTATTATAGAATGGCGATTCGAGTACAATCGTTTCATGGTCCAATGCAATGAGGAGGTAACTTTCCAAACCATATTTTATCAGTTCATATTTTATTTCAATCACCTGGGGTAATGGGTCAATACTCGTATCAGCAATTCTCACCCCATACCCCTTGATATTTTCCGGTTCAATAAGTTCATACTCAACAATAAGATGCATTTTTTTGTGATTATAAATTCCTTTTGCATGGATCCAATTTTTATAGAAAACTACATACTCTGTGAAATACCCTTTTATAAACGGATTAAACGCAATGCCCAATATATCCAAACTTTTAAAAAAATGAATAATCTTTTCTTCACTCGTTACCCCATAAAGCCGAATAATGATCCGTGGAGGGAAATTCACAGGAACAACAGTAAAGTATAATTCCTTGTTTTCGATATCGTCTGGATTATCAGCAGCAATTGTGAAGGCGAGTTTATTTTCTTCTTTTAATAATTTTATCCCTTTAATCCTGGCGTTTTTTATAAAGGTATCATCCTGTAAAAACTCTTGTTTTGCTTCATCCGCATCTTCCTCTGTTATAGTTCCAAGGGGCAAAAACTCATCATCCGATGTATAATACTGTTCGTTTCCAGCATCTGCCCGATGAGCGAAAAAACCACCGCGGCTTTTATGTAAAAGAATCCCGCAAAATAAAATAGAGACCAAAAATATGAAAATAATAAAATATTTTTTATAATATTTCATATTTTACTACTTTTCTTCACGGCCCTTGCATAAACCATAAATCCTGTGAAATATATAGGTAAGATTTTTTATTTCTTCCTGGTCAAGGAGTGCTCTGCCAAGTATTTTCCTGAATAAGGAGATAACATAATCCGGTGAGCCTTTAGAAAAAAATCCGATATCAGAAAAAACACTCTGTATATAATCAAGGAGACCTTCGATTTCTGTATTGGTTACCGGCTTTGAAATATAGGGAACCCGGTAGATTATTGCATCAGTAAAGAGCTTGTAACACACAACAGCCACGGCATGTGAGAGGTTCAGAGAAGGAAAATTTTTACTTGATGGTATATTTACAAGAATGTTACACAGATCCGTTTCTCTATTAGTCAATCCACTTTCTTCTCTTCCAAAGAGAATTGCTGCTTTCCCTTCTTTTAAGACTGGAAATACACGTTCTGGTAATTCTTCTACACTGCAGAACAACCTTCTTAATTTTCCTGCTCTTCTCGTGGTCCCTACTACCAGGTTTGTAGCTTTAATTGCATCTTCAATTGTAGTAAAAACGAGGGCTTTCTTTAATATGTCCCGTGCTCCAACAGATGCCTGATATGTTTCCTCATTATGAAAATCGGCCGGATTCACTAACGCCAGTTCAGACAATCCCATATTCTTCATTACACGGACGACAGATCCAATATTGAATGGCCCTTTTGGCTCAACAAGAACAATCCGTATATTTCTAAGATCAGGCTCCATTCTTTTAACCCTTAATGCGGACAAGCCGCATTCTTGATTTTTAGAATTTCCTTGCCAAAAAAGCAAGGAAATTGTTATTAAGGTACTAATCAACCCAAATTTTAAAAAATTATCATGATTTTTTATTTATAAACTAATATGTATATTGAGAAATTCATCTAAACATAGTATAGTATATTTTATCTATGATGAAAATAATAAACCCCAGCCCCCTTAAAAAAGCTCTTATTCCTTTCATATCCATTATATCTCTACTATTCCCTTTTGTCACGAATTTATTTTCTTCTGAATTATATGACCTCTGCTATCAGACAGAACTCCTGAGAAACGGTAAGATCCTTTTTACACGATATAGAAATCCCCTGCTTGACCCGGTATTAAGAACCTATGAAATACATAGTTTTGACCCTCATACAGG
>Ga0114925_10000236_pt1 | contig 22598 bp, 22 predicted proteins | sample SumtaG_2_FD_87287 | JGI IMG/M metagenome (GOLD analysis project Ga0114925, IMG submission 87287) | Deep subsurface microbial communities from Indian Ocean to uncover new lineages of life (NeLLi) - Sumatra_00607 metaG | ecosystem: Environmental > Aquatic > Marine > Oceanic > Sediment | place... | reverse complement strand
GGGTCTGACAGCGTCCACGGAAACTGTCCTCCCGTATGGGAAATTGCACTCAACCGTTTCTGTCTCCTCGCCCTCACTTTTAACGCCTGAGATATGGCGTACCACACGATAAACTTCTCGAACCTATCCTTACACAATGCCAAAGTCCAAGCCTTAATATAAATGTAATATACCCTATCGCCTGTTGTTGATGGCGGAGGAAGCAACCATAATTTTTCCGTTGCCTCGTTCCAATCCCAATCGGCTCGATCTGCTATCTGCTGAGCCTTCAACGCATCGACATACTGCGTTACCTGATCGAGCATAACATCATAACCCTCGGCTGGAAACTCAACGTCAAACTCACCGCCGAAAATGTCTGCCATTGTGGCTCGTCCACCTGCCCAACCGACAAATACCACCTCTATTGCATCTTCGTGGACAGAATAGTCCGGCTGATCACCTACTGTTTCTATATACGACGTCGCCCAGTTTGGAATGTACCTATCGAACTCTTCTAAAGCTTCGGCGATCCAATTCTCGATATTAGCGTCTGGAACAATATCAACTGGCGGCTTTCCCGCTTCTAGCCTTATCCTTGTTACTAGTGCGCTTGCGTCCAGTCCCACGGCGTGACCTCCTTAACTTCGGATTCGGATTTTCGGCCAACCTAATGCGAATAATTTCACCGACTTTACCGGGCAAAATATGTACTGGATTGCCCATGGCATCATAAAAGACTTGCTCCACCTTTGTTTTGTTTTTATACTTCTCTTTATAATACTCATAACCTTCTCGAGCAACTTGCTTTGCCACCTGACACCTCCTTCAAAAATAATATCACACAAAGGATTGCAGTTTGCAACCCTAGCGTCCTAAATATAATTGAGACTCATGCCGTCTTTATTAATACATTTTTCAACTAATTCATTGACAATACACACTTCACACCTCGGACATGCCCTCGGAACGATTCTAGTTAAAAGCTCACGATGACTCTTCGAACCCCACCGCTTTAAAAATGCTTCAAATGGATACCACTTGCCTAACGAGAACTCCTCGTCTCCACGCCGATCAGGACATGGATGGAACTTGCCATCGGCGCCCAGCACGCCAATTAACGGCGTTGCATAACATTTCCTGAACCGAATCGCCCTATTCCATTCCCGCTCTACTTTATGTACTATGCCGTAAATATGAAAAGTCTCATCCTCTAATTCTTTCCGGGCTTCTCTGAGATAATACTCGGACTGCTTTCTCATTCCCTGTGAAAACCTATAACGTGAAAGGTATATCGGACGAATAAGAGCTATGTCTGCGCCCATTGTCTTCGCCAAATCACAGAATCCAAACTGTTCATTGAAAGTAGTATGATGAATAAGAAAACACATTGTTATTTTGGGACGGCCATCATCTCCCCTGTTCTGAGCCAGCCAACGAATATTAGTCATTACCTTGTCAAAATAATCGAGTCCTGCCTTCTTAACTCTCAAATACGTTGTTGAAGTTGCGGCATCAACCGAAAACTCGACCCATTCAACATACTTCAGCACGGCCTTTCTAATACCATCCTTTTCCAAACACAAGCCATTTGTCTTTATTCCGACACGTATACTGTTCTTATCTAGCTCCTTCAAAAAATCTACAATCCGAGGGTGAAACAATGGTTCACCACCAGAGAGTACAACATTCTTCACTCCCCACTCTTTTAAAAATACTGGAATTTCGAGCAACCGAACATCGGAGATTGACGTCAGATTTGACGACCTGTAATCCTTATACTCGCACCATGAACAATGAACATTGCAGAGATTTGTAGGGTCAATTGTTAACGTGACTGGCGGTTGAAGGTTCTCTTCTGCGCCATTTACCCACCTAACCGCGGCTTCGATCCGCTCTCTATGTGCCAAAGCCTTCATACTATTATAAGGATTGTAAACATTTATCATTTCTTTCCACATTGCCTATACCTCCAATATTCGTCAAACCCGTAAACTCAGGGTCAATTATATGACTATCGTTCGCCTATGCTCCTCTCCTGCCCAAATTCACGCTATTTTTACCACCTCTCGATGGCTGGAGCATAGTTTTCCTTGAACCATCGAATAGTCCACGAAAGTCCTTCTTCCAATGCTGTGTCCGGAGTCCAGTGAAGGACGTCTTTCATCCTGGTAATATCAAAAACCTTCGCCTTCGCACCTTCGGGCTTTGACGTATCCCACTTGACCTCACCTTCATACTCTACTAGCTTTTTTATATAATACACAAGCAGCTTGATTGCTGTGCCGATGCCTGTTCCTATATTTAATGGTATTGGTTCATCATACTTTTCTGTTGCTCGAAGAATACCTTCTGCAGCGTCATCAACAAACAAGAACTCACGAACAGGATTTCCAGTTCCCCAAACTGGCACAGTTAATGAGTTATTCTTTTGGGCTTCAACGAACTTTCGAATAAGCGCTGCTACGACGTGTGACCGCTCTGTATTATATGAATCCCATGGACCATAAAGATTTGCTAACATAACATGAATTCCATTGAACCCGAACTGTTGCCTGTAAGCATTGCATTGAATAACCATCATCTTCTTCACTGCTCCGTAGCACGCAACTGAACCGTGACACGGACCCTTCCATAAATCCTTCTCCTGCATTGAGCCTGAAACCTCGCCTGGATATGAGCAAGCTGTTCCTACGCCTACGAACTTCTTTACATTAGCCTTCGCACATGCATCAATAACATTTGTCTGCATTGACATATTCGTAAAATAAATATCTGCTGGTATCTTCATATTAATCTCGATTCCTCCATAAAGTGCGGCTGAATGGATGACAATCTCGGGATGAAAAACTTCAATCATTTCCTCTGCTCTATTCTTATCCATCAAATCATAATCGGCGCTCCTTGGAATAGCTACGTGTGCACCCCTATCCTCCAATTTCTTGACAATAACCCTGCCTAAAAAGCCAGAGCCACCTGTTACCAAAACCTTTTTGTCTTTTAATTTCATGTCTGCCTCACAAAGCTCCATACCCCGAGCACTACAAGCACAAGTAATATCCATCGTGCGGTGTCGGGATAGAGCATTCCAAAGAATCCGCACAGCACTAAAATAACTATGCTTACCTCATTTTCGGTTATCTTCATACTGCCTCGGCTATTCACAGTTGATGATGCGGACATCCGAACACTTCTCTTTCAAGCCCGGGAACTGCTTGTAGAACGCCTTGTACAAATTCTTCAGCTTCCTGTCATCCGCTTCCGATGCCGGCATCCGCCTCACCGGCTTGGCGGGCACCCTCGTTGTTATCATTACCTTAATGTTCGATGTTGTTGTTGTCATTCTTCCTCCTACACATTTGAATATTGAGGCTTTGGTTCGAAAGACTGAAACAGATCGATAAGCTGTGAAACTCCCGTTTCCAAACTCACAGTCGTTTCGAATCCCAGAGCTTCTATTTTCTCGGAGCTGACTTCGTAGTCCCGTTGATCTTCGTCCCTTCCAAAGTCGGCGTAGTGCAAATAATACTTCACTTTCTTCTTGATAAACTCCGCCACCTGACGCTTCGTTAAATTCAGGTCTACCGAGCCGATGTTAAAAACCTCACCTTGCATTTTTTCAATGTTCTGAATCGCAAAAAGGATCGCCCTGGCCATGTCCAGCACGTGCACAAACGCTCGTCGATAATCCGCCTCGTAGACAACCAGATTCTTCTCTTTCACAGCCTTGTAGCAGAAGTCATTCACCATCAAATCAAGCCTCATCCTCGGAGACACTCCGTATCCAGTAGCAAATCTAAGGACAATAGAGTTCTCTCTCTCCCTGACCGCCTCCTCAGCTAAAACTTTTGTATCACCATAGACAGTGAGAGGATCTAACGGCAAAGCTTCTACACAAACCTCTGTTTTCTTCCCATAGCACGAGTCCGTCGAAGCCAGTATGATTGGAGCTTCCTTATTCGCCGTACCACACACAGTCCGTGTGCCACCAACATTGACTTCGAGAGCTTCCCGTTCGAACTTCTTACAAATCGGGAACCCAACGAGAGCCGCTAAATGCACAATGATAGCGCAATCCTCAACACGTTTCTCAAGGGCGCCGGAATCTCTGACATCCCCCTTCACAAACTCAAAGTTTTTATGCAGGAAGCACGCTAAAAGCCCGTCAACTCCCCACATCAGACTGTCGTACACTCGCACTTTGTGTCCTGCTTGCAGAAGCATAGGCACAAGCACGGAGCCGACAAACCCCGCTCCACCAGTTACTAAAATTCTCATTTGCTTCTCTCCCATTCAATGATTTTATCTAAAGCATTTTCAAGACGCCCAAACCCAAACCTCATTAACTTAAACAATTCACTCAAGTTCGCCACCCGACCACGCACATCTTCAAACCCTTCAGGGTACACCTGATCATATGGCACAAGCACAATGTCCGACTTGCTCTTTGCCCCCGCCTTGATCAGCTCAGCCAGCTCCAAAATGGAGATGCCACAGTTGCTTCCAACATCGAGGGTCTTGCCTTTGCTCTCAGGAATGGATCCAAGGCGATCGAGCACCCGCACAGTATCTTCCACCGGGCAGAAGCTTCGTGTCTGCCGCCCATCTCCGTAAACTGTTATCGGTTCACCCATCGTTGCCTGTCGTACAAACCTCGGCACTACCATCCCGTATGACCCTGCCTGTCTGGTGCCGATCGTATTAAAAATTCTGACAATGCTCACATCGAGACCATACTTCTTAGCATAGGACAAAGTCAAAGCTTCTGCTGTCAGCTTACTGAGAGCGTAGTTCCAACGGGTGAAGTTGAACGGCCTCCCTGCCTCCAAACTGTAGACCTCCGAGCTTGAAGCTATTACCACCTTTTGATGGGGAGCCAAATTCTCCAAAACGTAGCCCGTCCCGAATACATTTACTTTCATAACTTGATAGGGGTCTTCCATGACCTTCAGCATCCCCACAACGGCGGCCAAATGGTAGATACGATCCGCCCATTTCACAAGGTCTTCCAACTCTGGGGAGAAGATGTCTTCCTCAATGAATTTAAAATTGTGATGGTTCATAGCTTGCAGTAAATTAGCTTTTGTGCCCGTGCTCAGATCATCAATAACGGACACAACATCGCCTTTAGCCAGATGATAATCCGTCAGATGTGATCCAATGAATCCAGCACCGCCAGTTATCAGAACTTTCATCATCCCTCCTCCGAATATCCCATGAACGACATTATCTCCCCCGCCCATGACCAGAACTTTTTATTCATGGCCGGTGAGAACTCATCCTTCCAGCCACCAGACAAGCCTCTCAATCCGAGTTTGCGAGGATCAACTCCTTCTGAAGCACGACGCTTCAACAATCGGCTATACCTTGTCCTCTCCACAGCCTGCTTAATAATTCGCAAACTCGTTTTTAATTTTGTAAACTTAACAACCTTCCTCGTTATAGCAAGGGGGTCTGCCAACAAGTCCTCGTACTTTACCATTAATGATTCAACACCTATCCATCCTCGAAGCCAAAAAGTAACGTGCACTTTCCACGACCCAAAAGGCATCATCCCGGGGATGAACTTATCAATGAGAAATTGCTTGAAGGACATTGACGAATGAACCGTACCCTGCCATAAGCCAAAATGATAACATGAGAGAGCAACATCCCTCCCATCCCTATAGCTATAGACTGCGTTTGGATATTTGAGGTAATACGATATCATATCGAAATGACATTTCACAAAGACGGGGTTGTACGAGTACGACTGGGCCACAATATCAGACCAACCCCGCTGATGAGCATCTGGTATAAACTTATCAATATCAAGATACCCACAGTCGACTTCCGGGTGCTGAATGTTTGCGAGGAGAAGTCTCAGCCACGTGTTCCCCGAGCGGGGATAAGACACCAGCCAAATGAACTTCTCCACTACTTTCTCCTTATGAGTATCCACGTCTGTCTGCCCGGATGATAAACAGGCAAAATTCTCATGGTCAAGTTATGTTTTTCAATGATTGCCCTCATAGTGACAGGCCGATAAAATGCCCCCGACTGATTCCATTCCTTCCCTCCATAATCTACCTTACCCTCAGAATAAGTCGCAAGAAAAATCGTTTCTGGCTTCATAGCTTTGTACGCAGACTCCAAAGATTTGTCAATTTGCTGTTTCGGCATATGTGCAAACACAGATTGAGCCATGATGTAGTCGAAATTTCTTTTAAAGATAAACATATCGCAGGCATCCGAAATTTCTAAGTAAGGTGTCTTCTCTCTAACGAGTTCTGTCAAACAGTTATGCTTTATTCCCTCAGTCACAAGGTCACGTTTTGGTTCTATCCCATAGTAGTTGCCACGATCAAGATACTGAATCGCAAAGCGTCCGAATCTCAAACTTCCACACCCGAAATCCAATAGACTGTGATAATGTCTCATTCCCAACGTGAAAAGATGAAAGAACTGCAACGCTCCCTGAGTGTCGTACCATTCTATCGGTCCAACGTATCTCCTCCAATCGATCACTACTTTCTCCTTGCTCATTTCTTCACCACCGCCCCTATTCCCATGTATGATGGCTTGAATGAGAATACCACCTTCATATATCTCCCCTCGTCTCTCATTATCTCACCGAATAGGATTCTGACCTCGTGATTCGCCTCGTGATGCATTACGTCGTGAAAGGCAACGATGTGTTCGGTCAGTGGTTCGTACATCTCATAGTCTCTCTTAACTGATTGATAGTGATGATCCGCGTCTATGAAAAGAAGATTGATCAGCCTGCCTCCCAACTTCCTCTTCAATTTATTTAATGTTTCCTCGCTATGCGTATCGCCATGTATGTCTGGATTGTACTTGAGAGCATTGTCAATTCCAATGTGCTCTGCTCCCAAGAACTCCTCATAAAACTTTTTCTGACAATTATTTGCCACGCCCAACTCCACCACGATCGGATGTTCAACGCCTCTATTCTTAAAATAAGCTTCCGCAAACTCAAGAAAGCTCTGCCACTCCTCCGGCTGTTGCCAAAGTTTTGCTTTGCTCACTGAAATTTTAAGTCGTTCGATGTTCATTCTACCAATCTCAAAATAGCTGTGGATCACAAAGATGTTTCTCGCACTCCCTCCTTATCTCCTCCTCCGTAATAAAATGATGCTGAACAGTCAGCTTCCGCTCAAGATTGTAGCGACTCTGCCGCTCCCTCCGCCCCTTGATACGCCTTTTTATAGCCATATCCACATCAGCCATCGCCCAGTGAGCTCCCAAAAACTTCTCTGCGGAAACTACAACCCTTTCATTTGGCTTATACGAATGGCAACCCGGAGACCACTCTATCCCGACTTCCGGCCGAACTATAATCGGCTTGGTGTACATCTTATTTATACCCGCCGTCACGTTCGGATCCCCGTGACGTCTCTGAAGCACCGCAGGTTTGGATGAATCCAAATCTTTATCAGTTTCATGCCTATACACCTGCCACATCTGAGCGTGCAGCAAATTGGCTTTCTCCCTCATGAGGACGGGCATTGCATGTCCCTTAGCAGGAAATATGAACTCGTCCGCGTCTACAGCAAATACCCAATCACCCTTCATTTTGCAAACGACTTCGTTCACCTTTCGAACCTTCAGATCATCGTTCATCATGTCGGGAAACGTAAAATCCTCAATCTCAACGTTTGCATACTGCCCGCATACCGCTCTCGTATTATCGCTCGAATCTGTGTCCAATAACAAATGAACTCTATCAACCCATCCGTAATGGTTAAGAAAAAGTGGGGCCAAGAAAGCTTCGTTGTACCACATAGTCACCACCCCAAACTCCATCCGTTTCTCTACCCATGCCAATAGATAGTGACTGCCATCTGGTTGAAGAAGCAACTCATCTACAGCCTTTCGCACACCGGGATGCGCCATTCCCACCTTACCTACCGACACCGGTGAATGATAATCATGGAACACCATCAATCCTCCTCTCTTCAACTTGGGCCAAGAAAGAAGAATATCGCGTTTCACACTTTCATAGTCATGCGCCCCATCAATGAACACAAGATCGCAGTTAACTTTTAACCCCGGCAAGACATCCTCGGACTTTCCGACGTGATACACGATATTAGGCCAGCCTTTAATATTGCCTTCAAAAGCATTTAATGTGGTGAATTCCAGAGCTTGAATTTCGCTGCCTTTCGTGCCCTTAAACGTATCGACCGCATATACCTTTTTTGCCACCTCGGCCATTGCTAGAGTCGACCTCCCATGATAGCTGCCTATTTCGAGGCAAACTTTATCCTTGCCCAATTCCTGTAATTTCAAACACTCAGGAGTATAGACATACCCATGCACACCTCGAAATGGTTTTCTACTCATTTGGGTTGTTTCCTCCTATAACCCTCCTTTCGATCCTCTCTAATGTCTCCTCGATAATTCCCCGGGTCCCACGTCGACTTTGTCGCCTCCATCTCTTCGATGGTCAACTTGCGCCCGAACAGAATAACGTCATTGTCAGACAATTTCGGCAACTTATGCGCCTTGAACAAAGCAAGGTTCCCGGGCGAGAACTTCTCCTTCTTCGTCTTGATGTACTCTCGCTCGAGCGGAATAGCCATGCCACAATGTTTACAATACCTATCAACTTGGTCTTGAAATTCAGGGGGCGTTTTCTTCCACCAACCTGGGTCGATCGGATATCCTCCTGCCCCGTCAAGAATTGAGTCAATAGCATAAGCCACTTCACAGAAGAAAGCGCCTTTTGGACCAATAGACGGACACCACGTTTTCTGCACCCAACACTCGTCTATCAGTTTTTTTCTGTACTCCTCATCACCCACGACATCCTGAATTGCAATGGTCAAAGGTTGATGCTTGCACGTTTTCTCCTGATGTGGAGTGTGCTCATTATATGCAACCATCCCAAAGGTCTCATTAATCAGGGTTCGATACTTCTCATATCTGGGACCTCCCGAAGTCCACAGCCCATACTTCTCCTTCTTGTGCTTCTTTTGCAACAGATAACAAGCTTCCTCGAACTGTGGATGCACAACTGGTTCACCTCCTATTATTCCTATTCTGCCTTCGAAGCCATCAAGTGATTGAACCGCTCTATCAAGAGTCTCCAAGTCCATAAAGAATCTCTGGTCTTCTCGGATGTGTCGGTTGAACCGGGAGCAGTACAGACAATCCCGCCAGCAGACATTGGTGAACTCGATCTGGCAAAACCACGCTTGTGAAATAGGCTTCATTTTTTCTCTCCCAGAAGCTCGAAGCTCTCACCCCAATACAGACCCTTCCCTCGTCTGCGGCGATACATCGGCCTATCGTGCTTCTTTGCTAACCGTGACAATTCCGTCGTGCGCCCTTTCTGGGCGAATACATGCTCCACTACGGCGCCTGTGGCAAAATGAAACCGGTCGATCTTTTTGGCAAACTTCCCCAACTCAGAATCACCGCCAAAGTGAAGATACTCAGGACAAAAGACTTGTCTATCCGGGAATCTGTTAATGAACTTTCTTCCCATCAACCCAAACGCTGTCGGAGGACCCCCGCTGTTTAACCCTATCACCCCATCACCATCCGGGAAATGCTTCTTCAGAGCAATCACTGCCTCAGAGATACAACTGGGAGCAAACGTAAGGTCGTCCGATCCATAGAGGACTGCATCCACGTCACCCATCTCCAAAAGTGCCCGGTTCATAGAGAAAACATAGTCCATCCTTTTCTCATTAAAAAGCATAGTCACAGGCTCCGCAAGGAGCTTGTTAAAAAGTCTCCTATTTCCATCGACCACCACGAAGATAGAAACGTCCTTGTAATCACACTCCACGATAGACTTGATGCACCTCCTCAATGACTCCAGTCTATCGTAGGTTGAGATTAACACCTCTACGTGCATCTTATCCATCCCTTATCCTGCTTTTAATATCGGACGAGCTGTGCTTCGGATAATACGGGAACACTATCACTCGGATTCCCATGTCTCTTATAAACTTCACATATTTGTCGTCAACGTGTTCGTGATCCCCACTCTCTACCAAGATGTCTGGCTGAATATGTGCTATGTTTTTCATCGGATCATACTCATCCTGTGCCACTACAACATCGACCATTTCCAGGGACCGAACCAAATCAAACCTCTCGTCGAAACTTATCGCGGGCTTTTTCTTTTTCTCCATCACTGCACCATCAGTCAGGACACCGACAACCAGCTTATCGCCCAACGCCTTCGCATTCTTCAAATGCTCAATATGACCTTTGTGCAGAATGTCACCGCAAACGTAGGCATAAACTACAATCATCGCTTCCCCCGCTTCATCCTATCCCAAACAAACTCATTGAAGACGTAACATACGTGCTTGATCCCGATATAGGTCAGAGTGATAGCGGTCATCTGCTTCCAGCTTCCAGTGACAAGATAAGAAATCGTCCCAAGAATCACGTTCCCGCAAAGCGTCTCGTAAGTGAGCATCTTGAGAATCGATCGGGTCGTTAGATTCTGGATCCTTTTAACTTTCAGCCACAGCCTTTCGTGAAAATAGAAGACGACAAGGAACACCCCGTGGTGAATGACTGTTATAAGTCCAGTTTGGATCCACTTCCTCGTGTAGGCGTAAGTCACAATCGCCAAAATCACGACACCCATGATACGCCAAATCACACTCTTCGATGCTGATCTAGCTCGAGTCTCCATCATCTCCTTTGCGCCTCCCTCCAATCGAATCGTTTATAAATGCTCACATCGTTGCCCACGTTGTGAAACCAGCACCGAAAGACTCTTACATCGATAGTCTTGAACCCCAAACGTTTTGCGACCATCAATCGGTGAGTACCCTGATGCATGTGCCTGCAGTTTTTACACCACCAGATGGGCCACCACTTCCAAATCTTGAACTCACGTATCAACCGCTCAACTGTCGGCTCTGTCATACGTCCCTTCTTCTCCACTTTGGGAAAGAATCGATTTACGAAGAGCGGAAAGTCGAGAGGGAGCTCAACGATCGTGTGTTCGTCATAATCGTGAGGTTGACGCTTTCCGTCCCACACAACTCTTGGCATTCGTCTCGCCACAATTATTTCCTTCGAACCCCCACCACGAGAAGTGCTCTCAATAGTGTACGTCAGATCGTTAAGTGCACGTTCGGCTTTCAATGGTGTCTGAGTGGTTAAACCCCCGATCACAGACGGCTTCGGTCCGTAGGTGAAAAAGTAGTGTCGATACGTCCAGTCAAAATTCAGTTTTATTATTAACTTATCCCTGCTCAAAAATGCGAGCTTTCGCACCAGATCACTGGCTGCCTTCGGGTGGATACGTGGAAGGCGATCCAAACATTGCACAGTATCGTACGTTTTCTCATCCTCTTTCTTCGGATCGAGCCTCATCAACGGATCGACCCGTCTTGCGTCAAAAACCTTCTCAGATGTCATCGTACTGTTCCTTCAACCTTGTAAGATAGCCGCGTTCCAAGTCTTCATCGTGGATTTGAGTGCCAGGTGTTTCGTCTCTACTTTGAGAAAAGTCATACAGCTCGGTTGATACTCTCCCTCGAACATCTCTATTGTACAGAAACTTGTAATCCCTATGCCTGAGCCCTCGAATGAAGACGTTGAGGGAGGGTAGCTTCTTCCAATACTCCTCTTTTTTATCGAGAACCCGCCACTGACGAGTGAACTCAAAGAAGGCCGTTCTGTCTTTATCTCTTGAGAATAGGTTGATACCATCTCCGTCTCGTTGCTCATTCAAAATCGTCGGTGCAATGTCAACTACGGGCGAAACTAAATCGTCGATTTCCTCTAACCCGGAGGGCCGGCCAGGCCAATAAACAAAGAAAGGTATGGACATAATCTCCTCGTAACAGTTTATCGCGTGCCCGCACCAGTTATGTTCCCAAAGAGCTTCACCATGATCACTCAAAAAGAAGATCGCCGTATCCTCATGCAGTTTCTCATCCACAAACCATTTGAGAAAGTGTTTTAGCTTCTTATCATACTGCTTTAACTGCGCTCTGCAAAGTTTGAAAAGTTTTTCTTGAGGATACTGATCCCGGTGAAGATGGACGTACTTCAAAAAAGACATCCTTCCGCCTCCCGGAATCCGCTGACGCCACTCCCTTGAAATTCTTCCATCACGGGGCCACACACCGTAAGGCTCGTGACCGCTGTCAAAATCCCAAGTGAAATAGCAGAACGGTTTTTCCAGCGGTTCAGTCCGCAACACGTCTAACTGAAAAAAGTTAGACTCATCCCAGAAAATCGATTTGTCAAAGAGATGATATGCAGACTTTGCAAGATACCTCCAGACATACTCCCCGCCGAAAAACTTATTCACGTATCCCTTCTTTTTAAGCTTCGTTATCAAAAAATCATCATCCGAGCACTTGACCGCCCGCAAAGACTCGTGTTCTTTCAGCAAACGATGGAGATGTTTAACATAAGTGATGTCGTACAGCCCGTTATGATAGGGCAGCAACCCCGTATAGAGAGACATCTGAACGGGAAGCGTCCACGTAGCAACCGAGTAAGCGTTCATAAATTTCATTCCACCGTACTTAGACAAAAACCGATGAAAGCAGGGCATCAAAGTCGGATCGTTAGCGAGGTCAGCCCTGAGAGCATCGGTCGTCACTATGATATAGTTCATTTTTTCTTCCAAGCTTCTATCCACGGGGCTAGGTCTTCCATCGTTGGATGTGGAGGCAAAGATACGCTCAGTCTCTCCAACTCCTGACTCACCTCCCCTTCCCCTTTTAACCAGAGCGGGTGTTTATCCTTCTTGAATCTCTCCCACTCATAAGGTTTGTACCCACGCCCCGCCGCTTGGCTCCCTCCTCTTTCGACCATACACTTCGCCTTGAAAAGCCTCCGCTCGTACGGCGCAAAATCGTGGAAGTGATAAAAGAACACGTCACTAAGAACAGTCCGCTCGGGGCTGGGTGACGTCTTCCAGTTTGACTTCCCCGGAATGCCAACTGAGGACTTTCTTATCACTGCAATTCCGGGGACAAGTCTGAACGCACGACAATTGAGAGGCCCGCCTGAAACGCGCGTCCCCTTTAAACACCTATAAAAAGTAACTCCGTGATAACTAAAAGACATAATGCGATGATCGGCATTGTTGTTCCTGATGTGTTCGAGCAACCGTCGCAGATATTTGGAGTCAAAAATCTCATCTGAGTCATGCAAAATGCACCAGTTATCAAAACTCTTCTCCATCTTGTCAATACAAGCTTGCCTGTGGTCCCTTTCACCGTATGCTATGTACATACTTCCGTCAGGTCTTCCGATAGGCCGTGGGTAGGCTCCCTTGAACAACTTCACCTTCTCCCCCACAGCCGTAGCGATCTCAGCAGTTCTGTCAGTGGACGGACCGTGAGCAGAGCCGTCAACCACTATGATCTCGTCTACAAGGTCATAGACGCTTTTCAGACAGGCTCCAATCAAACATTCCTCGTTGTACGTAGTCGTCTCGACATAGATTTTCATTAGAACTCTCCAAATGTTTCCTTTAGCATGGCTAGATACTTTGTTTCGTAAACCTTATTATGAAGACGGGATCTATCATCCTCCACATGGGTGTTAGACAGATCGTAAAGCTCCGTCGTTGCCTCGTCTTTGATTGTCTTCTTAAAAATGAACTTGAAATTCTGATGCCTGACTCCCCGCACGCATCTCGTCCTCGGATACCGGGGATCGGCAAGGGCTTTCGCCTTGTTACCAGCTGGATCCTTCACCCTGGTAAATTCAAAAAACACAGCTCTGTCCTTCTGCCGGTTAAAAAGATTAACACCATCGCCAAACCTGTCCTGCCCCAATATCGTTGGAGCAATGTCCACGATGGATACAATATCAGTAACAGTGTGAAGGCCCTTCACTTCAGGAGTGCAAACTACCAGAGGCACCCGCACAATCTCCTCGTAGACATTCTGTACGTGTCCGACCCAATTATGATCCCACAAACAGGTCCCATGATCGCTCGTAAGGATAACTGTCGTGTTCTCATGAAGCTTTACTGCTACCAACCAGTTAAGGAACGTCCCCAGTTTCTCGTCATACTGCTTCACCTGCTCACAGCAACATTCATAAAGTCTCTCCTTACTCCATTCTGCTCGGTTCCTCCACAAATGAAGGTAAGTGATGGGCTGATGGGTTTCCTTCCACCTCATCCATGAGCTGAGCGTTGTACGGGGATACCTGCCAAAAGGATCGTGCCCTCCATCATGATCGTAAATATGATAGAAAAAGGGTGACGGGTGAGGCTCTTTCAAAAACTTTGACGGCTGAAAAAATCGGAAGTCCCAACGAACATACCTGGCAAAATGATGGTTTGCAGTATTAGCTAACGATTTGGATACTTGGTCAACTGAGAAAAGCACGGTGCGATAGCCAGACATTTTAAGTCTCCAAGGAAGAAAATCAGCATCCTGACACTTGCTTGCCCTCCAGTACCTCGGGTCCTTTTTCATCGCCTGCTCGGGTGTTGAATAAGTAATGTCATCAACACCATTATTTGATGGCAATCTCCCTGTGTAAAGAGACATTAAAGCAGCAAGCGTCCACGTCGTCGTAGTATAGGCATTCGTGAACTCCATTCCCCCAAACTGATTAAGAAATTTATAGACATTGGGCATTAATAATGGGTCGAGAGCAAAGTCTGCCCTCATCCCATCCGTCATGATAACTATGTAATTCATTTCGTCTTGTACCCCAATTCCTTGCAAAACCCACTCATCTCTGCCTTGATCACCACCCTCTTCTCCTCCTCAAGTGCGGAAAACCTGTTAACAGGTGTCACAATTTTCGTACTCGTAATCTTCCGGCCCATAGCTGGAAGCTTGCCTTTTGCCGCCCGGAAAAGAATATGGTTAATGGCAGTTAAAGATGCAGTAGCTTTGAAATGTGCGAGGATAAGACCAAGAGTGTCCATTGGCCGAAGCAAAAACTCCTCGAATTTCACCTTCACCGATCTACCGTCAGGGAGTGCTTGAAGCAGTTCCTTCCGATGATACCGTTTTATCATATCACACAGTTGAGGTATCTCACCCGGGAAAATGTGCTTAGCCTGATCCCACGGATCATTATCTATGTGATGAAGAACTGAAGCTGTTAAATCGTAAGGATGGCGAAGCAAGATAATGAACTTGGCATCGGGAAACATTTCGGCAAGACGGTGATAATAAGGAGACAGAGATGGATGCTTCAGTACAGCCATTTTCTTGCCAAATCTCCCTGCCAATTCACGATAGAAATGCTTAATAAAGAAAGCGGTTGATCTATCATACAAAGCTTTGATTTCCGCTTTTGGAATTTTAAGCGTCTCCTCATAATGCCTTTCGTAACGTGCTGTCTTAGCGATCAAGCGATAAAGATGATCAGGCTCCTCAAACCCGGTTTCGATTTCTTCGTGTCCTCGAAGAAGGGAGAGGAGCAATGTTGTGCCACTCCGGTTGAACCCAAGAATGAAGTGAACCGGGAACTCCCAGATTCTCTTCAACTCGTCTTCGGCCATAATGTTTTCCTCTCCCGCTTCCAATGTCGGCACGCCGACATTGTTGGTCTTACCTTCTTCCGTCTCACCTTATGGTTCGTACAATACCACTCGCCGAACTCAGCTCGCATCTTTTCAAGGCAAGTTGGAAGAACTAAGAACCAATGACAATTTTCGCACTTCTTTAAGCACTTCTTCAACTGATAACCTCTTTAAACAATCTGCATAATCAATATTCTCCTTCTCCCGATGAGGAGCATCGCCAAAACACAATGTCGAAAAATCACAAAAATCTTCCTCCAATGTTTGACAATGACCCTGAATCGGAATCATCGAAGGAAACATCTTAATAAATACCCTGCCATCACGATTACTGAATATTGTTAAGACCGGCTTGTCCAAAGCCCCTGCTACGTTTGATATACCTGTGTCGGGGGCGATAACAAAATCACACTCGGAAATGAGTGCCGAAGCATGCCGGAATGAATAAGGATAAGCCCCAGACATTAACTTCTTTTTCTCATCAAGCACAATAATAGATAGACTCTCATCCTTCAATGCCCTAACTAACTCTTTCATATATGGCCATGTCTTCAGCTTGTTGCTTGCGGTCTGAGTAATACAAACTTTCTGACCCTTCGGCAGAGTCTTCCACATATCTCTCGCCCACTGTGCTTCATGCGGAAGGACAAAATAATCTGGCTTTAGTCCATCCTTGACACCCAACATATCGAGATAAATCTGCGTCCTCGGCCGCTGAATATGCCCAAAATTTTGCATCTCCTGAAGCTCTACCCTGAATTCTAAATCTGTCAAATCTATTGAATAGTCGCCAACTTGTCTCGAAATACTATCACTCACCTCATCAATATATGGATAAGATTGAAGAAGGGTCACGAACTCAGTTGGCACTACGTAAATAACTGTGACTGCCTGTCCGAACTGCTTCTTTAACGCCCTTGCCACAACTGTTATGAAAATGATGTCGCCATAGCCGCCCATTGCGCGCCTGACAATTACACGACACTTCTTCTCCCTCTCGATTATCTGATTTATCTCTTCGATAACGGTCATCCCTTTCACCCGAGTCTGCCATTCAATGCCCAAATTTCCAAGCCTCTGCTCTTCGTGAGGAAGAAATCCCCACTTCTCCTTATACCGCTTAATATTCCGTGCCCAGGTGACATCCTTGGTTCTCTTCGCCTCCACATTCATTGATTCGACGGCGCCGAGAGCATGATAAAACAAAGCCTGACTTGAATGTAGAAACTTCTGACCAGCAAGTCGAATTCGAAGTGTGTAATCATTATCCTCGATGTATCTTGGGGTGAAGCTCTCATCAAACTTACCCACTTTTTCAAGACACTCCCTTGACAAGAGCGTTGCTGAATACGAACCCGCAGGAATATCTACAATTTCCTTCGTCTCCCAATCCGCATCTGATACGCCTTCATCAACTGCCCAAGGAGGAACATTTTCAATGGGACTAGACATACATCCAAAACACCCAGTCTTATCTGCTACGTTAATCAAGACATCCAATGTATCATAGCGAAGAACGAGGTCATTATTTAACAAAATCATATACTTGTAATTGCCCTTCAAACACTCATCAATACCGATATTCTGAGCGCTTGCGACACTCGACTGCTTGGACACAAACTTAATGCCCTTCTCTTTCAACCATTCCTGAGTGCCGTCCGTTGACACATTATCCACAACAAACAGATCATAGTCATGCCAACACCGAATTGATGCTATTGCCTTCTTCGTAAAAGATAAGAGATTGAAAGTTAACATTACGAGCAGTACACGCCGTGTATCTGTCTTCACCCGTTCAATCTCCGCTAACACAGTACTTGGATCGAGTGCCTCTAAACACTTCGAATACCCACCATCTTCTTTTTCTTTTGTTGACCTGCCTGGAATGCAGTCGAGTTTATGCCAGCAGGGTTGCTTCTTTAATTTAACTGTGCATGGTGCCTGAATAACCGATGCCTTCTCATAATCCTCACAGAAAATGTGACCATCTGTCGGGCCGTAAATGCCAATAATCTTTTTGTCCAGTGCTCCTGCCAAGTGTGAGTGAAGCGAATCATTAGTGACGACAATATCACACTGTTCTATTAACGCTGCCAGTTCTCTAATCGTATATTTAAAAGTAAAATCTTTTTCCCCCGTTTCATCAAGAATAATCACACCATAATCCCGTGTGCTAAGTTCCATAGCCACGTCAGCCATGAATGGATATGTCTTTGACCGAACGGATGCTCTCGTCTGAATTCCGACTAACGGGCGACGCAGCTTTCCAACAAACTTTTTTGCCCATTTTCGCTCGGCTGAAGACACGATGTATACCGGGCGTTTATCTATTGGATATAAGCCTAGCTGTGCTAAATAAATTGCCGTCCTGTTCTTTCTATGCCGTTTCTTTTCCCAATCCTTCGGTTCGCACTTCAACTTGACATTATCTGTGTTAAGCAGGACATCATAACCCTTTGGTGTTTTCCCCTCTTCGATAATATAGATGTCACGAACGTATGGATTGAACTTCCAAAACGGCAGATATAACCTTGGAATCCGAATATCAACTATAGCTCGATCACCTAAAACATCCTTATATGCCTTTGGAATTGCTGTCGCAAGTACATGATCTCCTCTATTCCCCACTGTCCGTTCAAGCAGAACAGTAACTTTGCCTTTCCTATCAAGCATCGCTTCTGCGTCCTTCTGGGCATTCCATAATTCGGGGCTGACAAAGTAAGCTGGAATATCCATCTTCTCCACGGTGTCCTTGAACTTTGTCTCACCGGGCATGACTGTTATCGGATCGCGATTAGAGTCATAGTAAACCTGTGGAGCTTTGCTCGTATTTGCATATAATAACCGCTTATACGACCGATAAAAACCTGTACCTTTTGCTCCCAATTCCGTTCCTAACTTTTCCACATTACTTTCTCCAATGCTGAATTTACTGCTTCCCAAACCTTTGCCTTCGGCACTCTCATGCAGTCGATATTCATATGACAGGTATCAGCCTTTTCAAAACATGGAGTGCATCCCACCATTTCACTCATTGACACTTCAGATACCCCGTCGGGGAAGAGCGGATGATAACACAGCCGTTCCTTCCCACGGGTCGGACCTGACAGGAAAACAACGGGGGTACGATAGAAATGTGCAATCCAAAGCGGCGCCGTGTCCATAGTTATAACTGCTCGTGCCTGCCTAATCTTATCCAATAACTCTTGCTCTGGAATATGTTGATTATGATTGATATGACAAACCTTGTTAAACCGTGAAACCAGTTTTTTCTCAATGTATGATGCTGTTTCATCTTCCAAAGCTTTCTTACGTGTATTGCCCGCAGAACAGAAGACCACACCATGCTTACCCGGTGAAATTTCTTCCTCGTTCCACACGGGCAACTCCCCCGATTTAAGTCCAAGAAATTCCCGATAGATGTCAACCCTGTGCTTTACTGAGTATTTTGGGTCTTGATGGTCCCGTTCTAAAATGTCATTGAGTATAATCCCCACATCATAGTGCTTGGGGTTTGTGTAAATCCTGTAGGAAATGGCATTAAAGACATCTCCTGATAGCTCTCTTAGAATAATGCTCGTCATGAAACGCCCACTTGTGACTAATACTACCTTTGACCCCGAGTATTTATCCTTGAACTCCCGCATAACAGGAATGAGCATAAGGATATCCCCCAAAGCATAGCTTCGAACAATTACATACGTTAAATTTGGTTTTAAATAGGGCGTTATCTTATCAATACGATGAACATTTGGAATTGATGGCGGTGACGGCTGGATATCTACAATAAAATGTGGCGGAACCTCAATGGGTTCTCTGTTCTCATTATAAAACACCTGCAGACCGTTACCGTTGTAAATCACCAGCACCTCGGTTAAATAGCAGAGAGGACTCCCTGCGAAAGAAGTCCTCTCGCTTATTTTTAAAAGCCTGAACTCAAACTCAGTTAAACTTACGAGCTGGATATGTTGATAGTTGCCAAGCCGTCTTTGATAAGAGTTCCGTATGCAAATCGACTCATCAATCCCTTGCGGGGGATGAAGTCATTAGGGTCAACAATCTTCGGGGTCATATAGAGTGGAATGTACGGAGAGAAGAATCCAACTGCATCTGTCCAAGTCGAACCTTTATAACCCATCAGCATAGTTCCTGGATTAGCCCAATACGGATCTTTGTAAACGTTGAACCTGTTATTGAGTGTTCCTTCTAAAACTCTGCCAATCGAACCTGTGGTTGTGTCTGGTGATTCGGTGTATTTGAACTCTTCGAGCTTTTCGAGCCTGACAATGTCATCGGGATGACCGATGATCCAAGTTCCTGGTCTGTAGCGTTTCTTGAAAATGAGATTTGAGCAGTCACACACTGCTTCATACAGAGTTTTCTTATAGGCTGTTCGATCAATGGTTTTGACATCCTGAGTGAGCCATCCACTTGGGTTCCAGGTAACGGTTCCGGCACCTGTACCACTTCCACTTCCAGTTCCACCTGCACCTGCTAAGAGAGCGGCAATAACAAGACCATCGATTTCTCGAATGATCTGATCCTGCAGAGCTTTCATAAGTTCTGTTTCTGCACTGAGCCTGTGATATGCCATTAAGTCTTGCTCTAACTCAATGGTCCATTTCGCTTTCAGAGCCTTTTCAATTGCACTGATGGTTTCGTCGGTTATCTCCAGATCGAGTTCTTTTACGGCAGCTCCGGCTTTGGTTTCGACTCTGGTGGCATAGTCTTTGTCACGAACATCGGCAACGGAATCCGCAGCACTTCCACCTGATGGTGCTGTGGTATACGTGAAGTCGAGATAGAAAATTTTAGCATCGGGTTGAGAAATGGGCTGAATTGACACTAAATCCATGGCAATCAGCTTGGCAAAGATTTTTCTGACAAGGGGCATAGCAATGGTAACGAACGAAGAGATGTCACCCGTCCATGTGGTTGCTTCGTCGATCATGGCATTGGCTTGGTTTTCCAAGCACCGAGCTAGAACATAATCCTTGCTATCGAGGTCTTTCTCCCTGATAGCATTCTGATCGAGGTCTTCTGTCAACGCTTCATAACTGTCACCGAAGAATTTTACGGGGTCCTCCTTGAGCAATGCGAGTTCGGGGTTCTCATCCATCTGAGATTCATACCGGGCTTTGAATCTGTCTGTGGCTGTTGATCGCTTCATTATTTTTCCTCCTTCTTCTTGGATTTGATACCGGCGCGAGCTTTAACCCGCTCCTTAATGCCATCACCTTCGGCTACTTCCTCTTCGGTTTCATGTTCACCTTTACCTTTACCCTTTGGTTCACCATTCTCCTTCTCAAGAGCTGTGATGAGTTCGGTATAAGTTTTGAGACCCTCATCGACGTCCTCAATGGTTTTGCAGTCCTTCAACTTATCCCTCAACACATCCTTGAGAGGATGCTTCTCGGTTTTCACTAACAAATGAGCCTGGGCTTCATCCTTTGCCTTTTCTTTTTCGAGTTCGGCGAGTTTGTCTTCCTTTGTTTTTAAGGCCGCCTTGTTTGCTTCAGCCTCCCGCTCGAGTTCTACTACCTTCAATTTTGCAGCTGCGAGGATTTCATCTTCTGTCTCACCTTCAGATTCTGCTTTAAGATATTCTCCGCTTCGAAGCAAGTCAACAATGGATTCAATGGTTGCAAGATGACGCTCTATTTCGGCATCCTTTTCTGTCACTTCGGCTTCAAGGTCAGTAATACGAGTTTCGCATGCTGTCTTTTCTCCTTCGAGCTTGGTTATCGCTTTCTGCTCATCAGTCGACTCTGCCTCTTTTTCAACCTCTTTCTTGATGGTTTTGCGCTCTTCTTCGATGATTTCCTTTAAGGCATCGGGATTTTCCTTCCTCAGCTCATCGGCAGTTAAATCTTTTAATTCTTTCTTCATTGGAGTCTCCTCCGTATCTAAATTTTGTTCCAGTGCCTGCTCAATGACCTTTGTTACACGGGCATTTCGCACACTAGGATCGATTACAAAATCGATCGAATCAAACCTATACCCTAGTTGTATTACCGAAACATCACCTACACCTTTTATCTTAGTTGATTTTGACTGTCCTTTACCTCTAGACGAGAAGCCTGGCCTTCCGCCAGCTCTCAATATTTCCTGAATAATTTCACCCTGTGGGGTGTTAAAAACGAGCATTTCCCCCATCAACTTGTTTGACTCTGCATCCTTCCACCACAATTTCCTGAGAAGATGGGATGAATCACCTAACTTTCCTCTCCATTCTGGATGATCTACCTCGCCAAATACACGACCACTTGCCATCTTCTGCTTTGCCGCTCTCATAGCTTCGGCGAGAACGGCTTTTGGATACTTTCGCTTATTTTGATTTACAATCTCAGCTTCTTGAACAACCCCCTGTACACGCATACGTTTTTCGCCTGACTCTTCATCTTCCTCCTCGTCGAACGTCAAGTCAGACCAATAAATATCACGTATCTCTATAATCTTCTCACCGTCCATGCGTGAGCCTCCTTTCTGTTAGATTTCCAGAACACATTGCAGTTGTCAACCTTTTCCTAAATAAACCGTCAACCTCCTACCTTACGGTATCTCCAAAGTCGGCGTTATAGAAAGCCCCTTCGGCGGGGTTGTGTGGACCGCAGCTACATTTTAGCCTCCTTTTAAATAATCATCATGACTGGACCCTTGTATGTTTTGGGATCGGGAACTTCGAGTTCCATCATAGTTATCCTAATCTCCTCGCCTGCTCCAATTATGTTGTACGCAAAATGAACCTCAAGTGCGGAATAATCTGTAATCAACTCAGCCTCCTCTCCTCCCAATACGGATCTGATGTCAAACGAGTAGTCTATCCTAGGCATCGCCTTCTTACTGTATAACTGCTTAATCAATGTTTCTCCTTGATACAGCCATCCATCAAGACTTTCACCTTTTCCTGAACCGATCGCCCTCGCCCACATTGTAAATATATGGTCAGGACTAGATCTTACACGTGGCTCTTCGACCTCGCTTAGACCAAGTTTTATCAAACCATTTCCTTCAACACATTTAATATACGAGGCATCGTCGTCTCTGATTTCATCGTCCACAGCTTCATGGTGAGTAGGCGCACCTATTACTGCCCACCCACCATCAGCTAGCGTACTGTTCG
>Ga0114925_10000232_pt1 | contig 22752 bp, 42 predicted proteins | sample SumtaG_2_FD_87287 | JGI IMG/M metagenome (GOLD analysis project Ga0114925, IMG submission 87287) | Deep subsurface microbial communities from Indian Ocean to uncover new lineages of life (NeLLi) - Sumatra_00607 metaG | ecosystem: Environmental > Aquatic > Marine > Oceanic > Sediment | place... | reverse complement strand
TATCCTGTGTGAGAGGGGGTGATGGGCTTGAGTGAAAAGGAATACACACTTGATGAGCTGGAGCAGATGACGGCAATCGAACTGTGTGAGATAGCGATGGAGCTGGGGATTGTCAACGTTGACGAACTGGTGGAGAATATATACGACATGCGCGGTAAGGGGTAGGGATTTCCCTTGACATCTGCGTTGCTTTGCGCGACAATAGGGATGTCGAAAGATACATCTTTTTCTCCCCTGGTGGTTTAGCGGCCACTAGAGCCTGATCCTTCGGGTGGGTGATGCACCACGTAGCATCCCCACCTGGACGGGTCATTACGTGGAGGCGCAGTATGTCCAACCAAGATAGCTTATCCCAATTAGAAAGTAAACTGAAAAGTATATTAGACAAGGCGCAGTGTCCTGTGTGCTGGGGTTCCATAGAGCGGAGGCCGTATGGCCGGTTTGGGATCTCAGCCTGGCGTATCCAATGGCGCTGTCTGAATAGCGAGTGCGAGGAGTCAACGCATTGGAATGAGCTTGGCGAGCATAGAGGATGGATAGGGGGCGTGAATGAGTGATCGTCGTTTCACGCTGATAGATGTGATGTTGGGAATTGACAAGCATGGTCTGGTTTGTAAATTGTCGGAGCAGTCGTTTACGTTCCTCATTGGTATAATCCTGGAGCATAACAGGAGAGGATTCAGGATGCCGTTCGACCTGAATAACTTACAGGCGATGGCTGCTGGTGGTGGTAATACTCCCAAGTCCGTTCGCAGGAGGCGCTCAACTTTGTGCGAGTTCAGGATAGACGGCAAGCCGGTGTTGAAGGTGACTTCTGGAAACTTTGGCAGAAATACGTGTGCGAAGTACGAAATTAGCTATGAATCGCTGTTGCTGTATAACGGCGTCTGGACTGGGGAAAATGGCTTACCCGTCCTTAACCCGCCCAAATATGGGTCGGTTCCTGGTACAGTAGTGGGTACAGTACCCGGCCCCATCCTAAGATCAGATCAGAGGAGATTAGATAATACTTACCCTACTGATTCTAATATTGTTACTACAGAAGAGGGTGGTGAAACGCGTGTTGACGTTTCGGAAAAAGGTAAGGTAGGTGATTTAGAGAATGAGGAGGATCCTCAGGACGGAAAGCTGTCGTATGTCATTCACCAGATACAGATACTATTCTGTCACGGAGCGCCGATAGAATTAAACAGCCCGCAGTATGAGAAAGCGATGCAGATAAGCGAGTTTGACCGCCGTGAGATAGAGGAGGCGCTGGAGGCTTGTGAGAAAGCGAAGTACGATCTTAATCCGACTAAGAGGCCGCGCAACAGCGGGTGGATACTTAACAGGCTGATGCACCCGGAATGGTTTTCCCGTGGGAGCGTAGTTGGACGGCGGACGAAGGGAATTGTGCTGAGGGAGCTGAAGGACTACAAGCGGTATCTGGCCGAGGTGGTTCCGATGGCGGAGGCGAACCCGAAGGAGCAGTATCTGAAGGACATGATAGCGGAGTCGAAGAAAATGATAGAGAAACTGGAGGCCGAACATGGAAGGTATAAGGGAAGTGATGGTGGAGGCGGAGAAAAATCTGGCGACGGCTGAGATTGCTGGGAGGTATATGAGCTTGCTGCAGGCAAAGATGAGAGGGTTCCTGTCGCAGGAGGAGTTGGAAGTCGTATGTGACGAGGTGGCGTGTGTGTATCTGGATGAGGGGCAGTATAGAACAAACCGGCCTGTGCCTCCGTGGGTTGCTGGGGGGTCCGCTGCGTTGAAGAGTTCGCATGAATATGGGAGGGATAATAACGAGGCTGATGGGGTACAGATGGATAGGCTGGAGGACTATAAGAAAAAGGGGGGCGAGCAGGAAATCCTGGATGAGAAGTTGGCAGAGTGGAGGGAGTTTATCCTGGATGGCAGTGTCTTGCCGGGGGTGGCGGAGGTGCTTCGTCTGATTGAGGCGCCTGTTGAGGATGAGGATGACGTGCCGTTTTGATAGCTGGGTGGATGCGTGAGATGGATTTGTCGGGGGTAAATTCGCCCGTGGTGGACAATACTATTGAAAGTGGCAGTCCAGGACGGCTGAATGGGTTAGTGGACGCTGTAGGGGGCATTTGATGGTATTAGTTTGCATAGAATGTGGGATGAGTCGTAGATATAAAAGCAGGGATGCCGCTGCTGATGCTGGTTGGGATATTATGGTAGTTGAGACTGTGGCAAAAGCTAGAATACATTTGCGGGTTGAGTTTGTGATGTGTCCCGGGTGTTGCGATCCGGACAGGATGGTAGCGTTGCTGAAGGACGCTGTAGGGGCTAAGGAAGTCCTGGGGAGGTAGATATGAATACGATTTATACGATGGGATATGGGCGAACAACGAAGAGTGAGTTTATTAGCCGCACTTGGGAGGTTAAGAAGGAGACCAATAAGAGTCTTATCTTAGTGGATATTCGACGTAAAGGGTCGGGTTCACGTAATGGGCAATGGTGTTATCAGGGACTTGATGGGTTGGAAGGCCTCTGGAGAACTGTAGGCTGGTTAGATATTCTTAGTGAGCCGCGCCTGGCAAACGGCTTCGGGAATACCAAAGAAGGTTTAGAGGTATATAGACATTGTCTGGAAGAGGGCTTACTCTATGCACCGGATAGTAAGGTACGGAAGGCGGTTGACATAATAAGATTCAAGACCGACCCGCGCTATCACGAAGATATGGTAGTTGTCCTTCTCTGCGCCGAGCGTAAGCCATTCAAGGCTAATGGCAAGACGCCGAACTGTCACAGGGTCGTACTTGCTGAAGAGCTTGTCAGGGAACTGGGCGATGAGTGGGAGGTTAGACACCTGTGAGTAGGGTGTGGGGCTATGAGCGATGGTTGAGGAGGTAGCTATGGAGTGGGAAAGATGCGAGCCGCTTGAAGGACAAATCAAAGGTTGCATACACAACTATCTTGAAGCCTATTTGCCGATGGACAGGGAGCTTACTGTCGGCTTTGGCGAGGTGAGCGTGATACGGGATGGCGAGGGTGTTTGGCGTAGCGTGGCATATCCGGCCGAGAAGACTGCTGCTGATATGGAAGAGAAAGCCGCAGCCGATCCTGACCACGACTGGCGGATCAGGTTCAATGCGCCGCTATCAGAGGCTATCTACCAGCGACATGGAAAGGCGAAATGGATGTTGATAGCTGTTGGGGATGGGTTTGCGTGAGGAGGTAGGTATGACAGGCAATATGTATGATTGGGTGGCTGATAATAGGCCGAATCCATTAGCTGGGGCGTGCCCTCACAAATGCGTCTACTGCAGCATCAATAGGTTGAAGGGGCATTATCCAGTGATGAAAAGAAAGTACAGTGGCGAACTTAGATTGGACGAGAAGGGACTGAGAAAGATCTGTGGGAACGGGAATGGCAAGCCTGTCTTTATCTGTAGCGCCAATGACCTGTTTGCCGAAGCTGTACCGGCGGAGATTATAGAGGCGGTCCTCGAGCGATGTTGTCAGTATGATGATGAATACCTGTTTCACACGAAGAATCCGAAACGTGTTAATGAATACTGGGAACAGTTGCCAGATCGTGCGAGTATTGCTGTCACCATTGAGACGAATCTGGATACGCGGCTGATCAGTCGTGCCCCGTCGCCAAAACTACGATTGGATATGCTGCAATATCTGCATGTGGATATTCTTCGTGGTGCCGCAGAAGCAAGGCCGCTCATGGTTACTGTAGAACCTGTATTGGATTTCGACCTGGGATTTGTGAGTGCGTTGTCTTATATTAGACCGAATAGGATCAATATCGGCGCTGACTCTGGAGGCAATGGCCTGATGGAACCAAGCCCTGAAAAGTTGCGGGCATTCATAAAAGACGTCCGCGAGTTCTGTTCTGATGTAAGATTGAAGGCGAATCTCAAGCGGCTGCTGCCAACGGTGGTGGGAGATGAATAAGTTTCCGAGTATGGAAATATTATTCCCGAAAAAACTCGCGGATTGTAAGAAAAAGGCGGATACTCTGCGAGAGTTGTGTATACGACAGGGATATGTTCCGAATGAATGCACATTAGCTGGTGTATTCATATATGCCTTCGTAGCAGGCTCTGAAGATCCTTGCGCTGGCTGCCAGGAAAATCGACGGGTATGCGGTGGACGGACTACCGATCCTGACTATCTGGATAACGGAGGTGCTGAATGAATTGGGGAATGAAGAATCTGACTGGTGAGCTACCCCCGCATAAATGTGGGAGCTTCCGGCTTCATAGAGGCTACTACTTCTAGCGTTCTCCACCGGCTTCAATTCGGGTCACACCGACCCTACTACCGTTGGTTTTGTGTGATTACACGCGCTACTCCAACGAAAAGGCACGCGACTTATGGAATCGGTTTTACACAACAGCCTGACCTATTGCAACCCTATACCAATTGTCAAAGAGCGGTTATTAGCTTGGTTATCGCTAACATGATTATGATAGCATATATCACTCAAATTTTCAAGAGTATTCATCAGAGGGTTACGTCGTGACCAGCGAAGAGTTAACCGAATTAGCGTTGAGGGCGGGGACTGATGAAGATGCCCTCAATGAGCTTATAGCCTGCGAGGTTGACTACGTTACCGGGTGGGTCAGTCGTAATGTCGGCGGTCGCTATCGGAACGACATTGAGGACATATCCCAGGAGATTCTTATATGTATAGCGAATGGGATTCCTGGCTTCAAGGGCAAGTCGTCCTATGCGCGGTGGTGTGGCAGCCTGATGTCTAAGCGGCTGATGGATTGGTTACGGAAGGCGAGCCGACGAACCCTTGCGTATGAGGATTTGTATGCCAATATGGACGTGATTGGTGACACTTACGAGACCGTTTCCGAGCTTGAGTCAGAGGAGGAGTTCCACGCATTACTGATGTTAGCACCATTCCATACGCGGGAGAGTCTTAGACGCGTTTATGTCGATGGTTACAGCATAGCAGAAGCCTTCCGTATGCAGGATCGCTTTTCCGCGTATGAAGGCTTCAGATCGGAGAGGAGGCGCGCCATTGAAGGAATAAAAACCAAGATTTTGACCAAACGTGGAAAAACACCTTAGCAATGGTTTGGGTATACGAAGGTGTTGACCAGCTGTCAATGCGGAGTCGTTGTCGTCGGGGAATTAAATGGCTTCGCAAAGAATTCAGGAGATAGTCATGAAAAAGGTATTGTTTTTGATGTTAGTGTTAAGTGTTGTAATAGTGTCGATAAGTGAGGCTCAGACGGTTGACCAGCAGGTCCATGTGGTGGTGGAGATTTCCAACAAGATGACGGACGGTAAGTGGGTTGAGGGGCGCTCTCTGACCTGGACGCGTGAGAATGACGAGAATGGTAACGCTGTTGAGTATACTGACGCTCCTGACCACAATGCGTATTCGACTAAGGACCCGCAGATATGGTACGTGCCTGTTGGTGACGTGTTGACAAGCAGGTCAATGTGGTGGAAGTATACGTTCTCGGCCGCTGGTGAGAATCTGAAGGGGCAATACGCGATCAGGGTAGCCGTTGATGGTCTCTTGTCGGAATGGGTTGCGAAGGTGATTGGCAAAGGGCGGAGCCCGCGTTCAGGGTAAGGGGGAACTGTGGTTATTGTTGTCGTTCTTGCGCTTCTGAGTGCTGGCGTGTTTGATACGAATAATGTCATGATATTCTACTGGTCAGCGGCGTCGGGGAACGTTGACCATTACGATGTTTACGTCTCTGCGGATGGTGGCGATTTGTATAAAGTAGGCTCATCGACGAGTTATGCTATGGCCTTCTATTACCCGGTGATTGGCTCTCAGGTAGTCGTGCGGGTGCGCGCTGTGGATAACCTGGGTGATCCCGGGCCGATGTCAGTGGCGTCTGACCCGGTGTGGCGTGTGTCCAGGTCGATGAGAGGGCCGCGCTCGGAGTGATGCCAGAGGTGGATGATGAGCAAAATATACATGAAGGTAGTTATCAAATGCGGCGGATGTCCACATGTGAAGGCCAGCATGTCTGGATTGGCTGTCAACAGATGGATGTGTTGGGCAGTAGACCCGGCGCGAGAGGTATACTTGCTGGAGATCCCTGAGTGGTGCCCACTGGAAGATCAAGCAATAGGAGGTGTGATAGTGAAGGCCAAAGAAGCGAAGGTGGCATATCGTAAGGCGAAAGGGAATGCCTTTCGTTGGACTTTCGGCGATAGGTGGAAAATAACCATGCTGGGCCGGTTATCATGGATGATTCCAGGCAATGAGAAGGTGATGTATAAAGTCACGCGTGGACGCAACACCAAATTCGCAGGCAGATTCGTAGTTTACAGATTTGGCAGATCCTATAGTTTGCTTAAATATAACAAGCCTGAGAATTCTTGGTGGGTGCGCCGAATCAGGGATCGGGTCAGGTTCGTGGATGAGTCACTGGCTGTTGGTAGATTCTACTGGGGCGGGATATTTTTGGGCTGGTTCACTATGGAGAGGGTAGACAACGCCCAAGAGGAGGTTGAAGGTGGCTAAGGATACAAAAAAGACGTATGATAATGCGTATCGAGTGCTAACTGATGATTTTGAGCCAATCGGTCGGAAATTCACGGCTGTGAGGTTCTTAGAGCAGTTTGCTAGAGACGCACGGAGGGAACTGGAAGAACTGGAGCAAGCGCTCCCTTATGCCGATAAACAGGCCAACGCCCCGGAGGAGGTGTGAGTGTGTGACAAAGAGGAACTTGGCTAGGGAGATCCTTGGATGGGAGCCAATAACCCCTGAGCAAGCAAAGGACATGCCGGGTGCGCAGTTGGTCGAGGGTATATGGTATATGCCGCTGTTTGGTCACGAGTCACTTGCATGGTTTCTGGAAGAGGAGTATTTCCCTGCGCTGTCGTTTATCTGGGAAGCCCATTCATGTGTACGCGGCGGGGAGAGGGTTGGGATCGTCAGCGATGCTAGACATGCTGGCAGGATACTAAAAGAGTGGGATAAGTTGGATGAGGAGGGGAATGTCAAGACGGAGGCGTGAAAAAAAAAGTCTTGACATTCAGAATATGGTATTGTAAACTAAAAGTGTCAATGTGTGTCATCCCAACACAGGAGCCACGTCATGATCATTGAAGCGGTGGAAAGCAAGGTTGATTTCCCACCATATAAGCACATTCAGGTGAGTGGGGCGCAATTCTGTTGTGACAGGATGCGGGAGAAATGGTTGACGCCTGATATTACCTTTGGAAACACGCTTTTTTGTACGGTTAATTCCCTTGCCAAAGTTCGTATGCAACCTGCGTACTGTCATCCGCTGGGAGTGGTGGGTTTGGAGATAGATAATTGCCCATATTGCGGAGCCAGAATTGAAGTGAATGTGGAGGCGCGGGTTGATGCTCAAGATCCATAGAAAGCAGGCAAAGAAAGAGGCCGGCCTCTGTGGTGAATGTCAGAAGACCGACCGGCCTATGCACCTTGCGCTTTATAAGGTGCGGTGCCTGGAAGGGTACGGTATACGAGGTATATATAAGAAGGCGTGTGGGAAGTTTAAGTAGGAGCGAATCAATGAATAAGCGAAAATACAGGAATGCTGGCTACTATCTCTCAGGGGAGCATGTGCCGACTGGTAAGCGCTTACGTGAAGATACGTTTCCAGCCTTTGACCTGGATGAGTACATTAAGCGGCAAGTGAAGATTAAACGGAGGTTGCGAGGGTGTCGGGAAGGGTGTGGGCGGTTTGGTACGTTGATGAAGGGGGGACAGAGATGAATTCTATTAGAGAGTGGATTATACAGTTTATGGTAGGAAGGAATCGTTCTGGAAAAGTACTTCCGTCAAAATCATTATCAAGGCGTCTTGTTAGACCAAAACCAAAAATAAGGAGTTCGGAATTGCCGGCGCGCAAGCCTAATGAGAGAAATCCCTTTCTCACAGCCGATGGTAATCTCAAGCCAGGAATTATCCAACCAAAACCACCGCCGCTTTCGCAGGATGAAATAATTGAGTTAATAAAAATGGCTGATGAAATGGTGATGTTTCTGAATGGTTTTCGGAAAGGGTGTAGGCGATTTGACAGCGCTACTTGAATGGCAAGGGACAACGTGTGGTCACCGATGGTGCAATTGTGGAGATAAGGTAACGACAGGATACAGCGACCCACTTCCAAAAGAAGAGCTCGAGGCACCCTTGCACCCATTCAAGATATATGGTATGATACGTCATCTGCGAAGGGTGCAGATCCGAGACGTCAGGGCGTATGTGAGACGATACGCACCGAGAAGATTGCAGAGGTTTTCGTGAATGCCCATAGGGGAGGATTAGCATGGCTTTATCAAACGTTATATTCTTTCTGGCAGGTTTAGTGGTGGGATTCATATTTTATTGTATGATTGATCGGATCAGATGGCGTGTTGCACCGTCAATTGGAGATGAATCCGATTCTCAGATTGTCATTGCTGGAGGAGAATTCGATCCTCCTATTGTCCTTGCTCCCGGTGAATCGGTGAAGGTTGAGATTCAGCTTTCTCCTGAAGTGGCTCGTAGATTTGCTGGCCTGCCTGATATTACTGGCAATTCTGACCGGGTGCTTGAGCGCAAAGAGTGAGGCAACATGGGCAACGATACCAAAAAAAAGCTGAATCCAAAGCAAGCGAAGTTCGCGCAACTATACACTGGTGCGATGACTCGGTCCGATGCGTATATGACAGCGTATGGAACAGAAAATAGAGACGATGCACGGAGGAGAGCCTGCGATCTAATTCGGACAAATCAGTATGTTAAGAGCGAGATAGACAGGATATTGGATGTAGGCTTGGAAGAGGCGGTTGAAAATTTGAGGGCCGAGGCAAATTCGACAGTCACGAGGATGATAGAGTTACGCGACATGGGCAACAAGGAATACACGGTCCAGCTTGCAGCATGTAAAGACATTCTGGACAGGATAGGTCTTAAGCCGCCAGAGAAGATTGAGCATGAACACAGTGGTGACATCACATTTAAGTTGCTCAACGTAGACCTATCAGGTTACCCCAAGAAGGATGATAATGGCTCAGATACAGTTTGACCCTAAGACAGAATCACAGAGAGAAGCGTTTGAGGCCACAGAACCCAACCTTCTTTATGATGGCCCCTGGGGTGCCGGCAAGACTCACGTTGCTGCTGCCAAAGCCTATGTCATAGGTTGCCTGTATGAGAATAACTGCATTGCACTGGTCAGAAAGAAACGCGTAGATCTGAAAGCGACTCTCTGGAAGTGGTTTGTTGACAAGGTGCTTCCGATGGATGCTGTTGTCAAACATAATGATACCGACCTCTACCGCAAAATTGTCAATGGCACTGAATTCTTTGGAGTGGGGCTGGACTCCGACACGGATGTAAACAAATTGGCAAGCCGAGAATATGGTTTAATAGTCGTTGAAGAGGCAAGAGAGGTCAAAGAATCTGATTATGATGAAAAGCTATCCCGTTGTCTCAGACTCCCGACCGTTCCCTTCCATCAATTGATGCTCATTACTAATCCAGACGCTCCTAGTCACTTTCTCTATAAACGATTCTTTACTGAGAAGCGAGAAGGGTACAGGCGAATACCAGCTACCATTCTGGAGGGATTGCCTGAGAGCTATTATAAGCGGATGGATCAACTCAGGGGAGTCTATCGCGACCGATACAGGGATGGTAAGTGGACGGCTTACGAAGGGCTTGTATACCCCTTCGACCCAATGAAAAACCTCATCCCACGATTCGATATTCCCTATGACTGGCGCAGGGTTATTGCTGTTGACTTCGGTTTTGACCATCCATTCTGCTGTCAGTGGTGGGCTGTCTCTCCAAGCGATGCATGGTATATGTACCGTGAGATATACCACAGCCGCAGAACGGTAAATAAACATGCTGTGACAATCAGGGAGTATATCAATCAGGACATTGAGGATGCCAGAAAACGGTTAGAGCTTGACGTGTCTGAAGACAGGATGACGGCGCAGCGATATGAGCAGCGGATGTCGGAAATCACAAGTAATCTAAGCCCATCGTTGATCTGCGACCATGACGCAGAAGACAGAGCGACGCTCTCCGAGCATGGGTTTATCACGAGGCCTGCAAAGAAGGATAGGCTTGCTGGACAGCAGGCGGTGTATGATAAGTTCGAGAATGAGCAGATATTTTATCTCGAAGACTCCAGGATCGAGATTGATCAGCGCCTCCTCATGGAACAGCGGCCTGTGCAAACAGTTGATGAGTTCGGCGGTTATATCTGGGCATCGGGCGCAAAGGAAGATATGGTCAAGAAAGACGACGATGGCATGGACACTACCCGATATGCGATATATACAGATCACAGGTCGTCGGGTGGGATAATGGCGTGGTAGGGGGACATGATATGCACGAATATGGAGCGGATATATTTGACTTTGTTTCAGTTCGTATCCTAACTGCTGACAACATGAAGACTAAGCCTGGGCTTCTTGTCACTTTGAAAAGAAAATGTGACGGAAGAACTGTTCAACTGATAAGCCATTCTGCCACGATAGAGGTTCTTGTGGAAATGAAACCTGAAGATTTGGGCAAATTAGCGGAGCAATCCTTGTAGGGGGACGTGATGCCTATATGGATACACTGGCCTGACAATTACCCATACGAAGTTCCTGCGGATCGGCGTCGTAAGCTAAGGCAACACAGGCGGAAGGTCGATAAGGAAGACCTAGAGGCGGGGTTAAGAGAGTGGGAAGTTATGAGGATAGGGGGACGTGATGGCAGAATCAGAAGCAACTCAAAGACAAAGACTCGATCCTGTGATCAAAGATGCTCAACTTGACGTACTGGGAAAAGTGCAGAATGGCGAACCGCTTGACTGGCTTGAGAGGAATGTAGTGTCTTCGATGCTTGGCAATCGGCTCGGCATGTGTGAAGAAGTCAAACAGTTGGTTCGGGAGATGCGAGCGAGCGGGAAACTACAGACCGCCCTTCCTGTGGGATATGACTTTTGGATGAAGTAGGGGGACGTGGTGGGTAAGCAAATATGTGTATTGACCACTGATAATATATCAACTTTAGCAATTACATTGATAATCTGTATCGGATTATATGCTTTTGCCGGCCTGTATGGATTTGGACTTGCAGAAGATATAGATGGCGAAGAGCAAAGCGGACTTGTCGTGGCGTGCCAGGTAGTTTTTGTGGTGATTACGGGCGCATTGATATTGGCACTGGTGGCTTCGATGATCCAGGGATCTATACTACCATTTGCTGAGAAGGTAATAGATGAACGTAGAAATAACACTCACAGGCTATGGCAAGGCCGCTCATCTGGTGTGCGATAACTGTCCGATCTTTTATTACCCCAGTGGGGCGAGCGTGGAATCAGGTTGCGGAATCGACCACTGGAAATCTGAGGACACCGACACAGGATTTGCAAATCCCACACTCGGCATAGTCCAACGAGGGCCGGTTACTGAACTCAAGGCCGCAGACGGTTGGTATACTGCATATATACGACCGCAAGTGTGTATTGATGAACAAGGGGAGTAGGGGGACGTCAACTACCCCCGCATAAATGCGGGAGTATCCACCGCCAAAATTCTATGATGCGATTCATGAATTGGTGGTTTGATAGGAAAGGCCTTTTTTTGGTTTGGCCATTATGTGCAGTGACTACATGGCTTGTTGCTTTCTTATAGACGGAACTGCTTTTGAGGGTTTCTCCGCCGCCAATTGCGGAGTGGTTGCGGTCAACCTGCTGGTCGCTGTTAGCAATATGATTATGGGCAGCGTGCGTGTTAAATAGGGGGACATGATTATGGCACAGGAATATATGCAGATGAATGCAGATGATAGGTATCCAAAGGCGGTTTTTCGGAACGGAATTCTTGAACACGAGTTTAAGGGGGATCGGCCTGCACCATCTACACTAGACACACCCCAGGGCAACATCTGCTCTGAGTGCTATGGAATGGGATTGAAGGTTTCGGGAATATATTTGCCTTGGACGGAACGACAGAATGAAGACGATGTTTCCTGCAATCCATGTACTGCTTGGAGAGTTGGTAAATGTCATAGCCCATGCGCGATTATTCCCTGCGACCGTTGCAACGGCACTGGTATTGAGCCAAGTAGCGTAGACTGCGAGGTGTGTGGCGATAGTGGTGTAATCCCTATGAGAATGTATCCCGACTCACGGGTTACATGCCCTCGTTGCGTAGGTGTTGAGTGGGAAGTGGCTGACGGGAAAGAGAAAGAGCCAGACCTCGTTGACTGCCCCCGGTGTAATGGCGAAGGCAGATTACCGGGTACAGATACCGACTGGATAGTGTGTCCTCACTGTTGTGGCAAGCGCAAGGTGTGGGGTATGACAATAGACGACCCAGCCCACATTGACTGCGACCATTGTTCTGGCACTGGCAAGTTTGCTGAGGCTGTAAGCTGTCGTCATTGTGGTGGTACTGGCAAGCTGGAGGTAGCACCAGATGAGCCAGCAGAGTGTGAGTCGCCAGAGGGTGAGATGGATGCGGAGCCATATTACGGTGCCAACAAGGTCAAGTCTATCATGAATGAGGCGACAGAGAAAGCATGTGATTCTGAGAAACAGAAAATACAAAATACAGTTGAGATGTGGGCGGCTGTAAAGAGAAATATGCAAGTATGTCTCTCAGACATGGCAAAAGGCATTAAATTGCGAATGTCTGATAAAGCTGACGACCATAGTGGGAAAGTTCCGACAGTAAGGGAATGGAAACTAAAACCACCGCCTCCACCAGATGAGCCAATGGAACACGAATCGCCACAAGGGGTTGACCGCGACGGGTCGGTATTCAGAAAGCTGTACTTTGCCCATCGGGATGGATGCAGAGTCGAGGTCGAATGGGAATCGGGACAGGTTGAGACAGGTATAGTTCAGAGCATTCATCCACTTAATGACTGTTTTTATCAGGATGGACACGAAAGGCAAATCCCTGGTATCGTAAGGGTTGAACGAACTGATACAGAGGCCTCAGATAAACCCGTGGACTTGATGGGACAGTTGGTCGTGGCAAAGCTGAAGGAAGCTCTTGAAAGCGAGTTATACATTTCGGTTCATTGGGAAAACGGTAACATTTCAATGGGCTTTGTTGATTCCATTGACGATACAACTTTCAGGATGAAATGTAGGGTCATATCTGACCGAGATATTGCCGACGTTGTAAGCGTTGAGCTTCCTAGTGACGTGATACTAGACAAGTTGCAGGACGCCGTGGTTGGTGAGTATGAGGTGCGGATTGAGTGGAGTACCAATAATCATATTGAATATGGGGTGATAACCCACTTGGATGAAACAACTGTCGAGATAGCAGGGCATATGCGCTTATGTACTGGCATCGTACGCGTTGAGCGGGTGGAAGAGCCGGAGAAGATGGGAAAGGCGGCGGAGGAGGAAATGATAGAACGTGGCATCCTTGTCTCGGCACATCAAAAGGAGCTTTTTGACGCGTGGGAGAGGAACGGGCTGCTCGACGAGCTAAAGAAGCGCCTGACAGACAAATGCGAGACTTGCATACTAAAAAACGCCGATACCACAGTGACGCTGGATGGTATGCCCCCAGACATGAGCTTGCAGGCGGAGATGATATGGGATACAGTGGTGCGTGGTTCTGCTGCAAGGGTAGGGACAGTTGAAAACCACCCATATCTCGTAGGTCTGATTTGTGGTGCTACCGGATGCGATAGTGCAGAAGCCGCCCTGTGGACTGTTGTTGGTATTGAGGAAACGCTGGCAGCATTACAAGCCCTATGGCTAAAGGTACACAGCCAGCCCGAAGAAAAGGATAAGGTTGGTATACCTGACGAGGCAGTCACCTTTCAGGACGACCAGCGGACAAAGTTGAAGGCGGGTGGGTAATGGCTTTACATAAGTGTAAGATGCGTTTGATCAGACAGTGGCCTAAGTTCAATAAGTTCAAGATAGCTGCGGGCTATTATGGCGGGATCGGCTTTACGCATCCTAGGATCAATGCTGGCATCGCATTCGATCACCACCGGAATCGCTTACTGTGTTGCTGTTGGAAATCGTGGGACGAAGATGAATATCGTTGGCGTTTCAATTTCGGGCTGAATATCTGTTATTTCTATATCATGATCATGAAAACCGAAATCAAAGAATTTTACTACGAAGATAGATACACACCGGAGGGAAAGTGTATAGATGAGGTTGCTGTTTTTGACTATGTGCCATAACTAAGGCAAAAGTAGGAGGATAATCGACCACTAACTGATTCATACAATTTATTAAAGGCCCCGGTTAAGTAGGGAAAGACTATCCAGTCCCTAACCGGGGCCTTTTGCTTTTCCTGCTTGACCGGTGGTAATAGAGAGGTGGCATGATGACAAAAGATCAGATAATTGAGCAGCAGAAAGCCATTATAGAGCAACAGCAGAAATTCATTCATTTATTGCAGGATATGCTATCAACGAAGCCTGCGCCGGTTGTAGTGCCGTATCCGGCACCATATCAGAATCGGGAATTTAAATATAACCCGCCGTGGCGTGATCGTATTTGGGTAAAGAATGATAACACTGCTGGCGGAAGTACAGATGGTTGGCAATTAACGGATGGTTCAATGACGTACGATTATACAGTTTGGCTGAATTGATCAGCAAATCCAAGCGGCAATGGAGATGATTCAGCCAGCCTTGATAGAAAGGCAACCGACAATGTCTCATATAATATCCAGAAGGCGAGTATGGCGCTTCTGGATGGGCTGTTGTCAACCAGCCATACGCGGTGAGTGTTGATGCCGAAGCACCTTCTGGTGAACTGCGGCGGAGCTTAACTGCAATCTCCCGTATTTAATTGGGGGTAGTTGACGTCTCACAGTTGGATAGCGGTTGGGGCTTCCGTGAATGAACAAAGCCCCACTTGCTGTCATGGAGAAGCAATGTTAATACAGCGTTTCAGTAGCGTTCCCAAATATCATCTGGAATTGCCCGTAAAGCTAAAGAGCAAAAAGCGCGGCAATAGGCGTGATAGAAGTGACGCTGTAATCAGGAACCGCCTCAAAGAGGCCATGCAGATCAATCCTGGTGATCGTGACTGGCTTGATGCGATGGCTGAAGAAGCTAACCGCTTTAATAAACGACATCCGTTTGACTGTGGGGCCACGAGGTGCTTCACCTGTCATGCTGACAAGCTATCTGGTGAAAAGCCGGTGTATTATCAGCGGAGATATGGTACATGATCGCTATTGATAGTAAATGGAAAGAAGAGAAAGAAGGCTTGTTGCGGACTCATCCAGGTTGGCTTGTTGCGTATCAGGACGGCAACCGCGTTGCTCTTGAGCCTTCAGCCGATGCTCTGGTTGCAACTTTAGATAAGGCACTAGGCGAGAATCGCCAGTCATGCACCTTTTATGAAATAGTTGAGCAGCCGGAGATTGGACGCGGTCCGAGTCCGAGATACTGGCCTATGGTGACAGTAGGGATTAAAGGCACATAATGGAAAAGGGCATACTTACATACGCTAGAGATTTCCTTGTTGGGAATTGGAAGGCCACTGATAACGTAGCTATGGGCGTCGTCCCTATGGGGCGTATGTCCATGAGCGGGGAGGCTCTCAAGCCTGGCAATATCGAGAGTCATACCAAAGCCAATAAAGGTACTGTCTATGCCTGTACCGACCTGATAGGGCTGGGTGTTGGAGATACGCCACTCAGGGTATATATCACGAAGACCGGTAGGGAGAAGTCGAATTTCAAGAAGACAATTACGCGGCAGGTATCAAAAGAGCGCAAGGACGAGATATTCAGAAAGGCCGTGCCGGGTACTGAACTCTCCAGGGCTGCCGATCTTGAAGAGGTATTGAATGGCCCTCTGGTGGACCTGCTCAGGCAAGTCAATGGTTACATGAACGCCTTTGACTCAAAGAAGCTCACGAGCGCCAACATGGACTTGACAGGAAATGCTTATTGGATACTGGTAAGGAATAGCTTTGGCAGGCCTGCATCAATCTGGTTCGCACCGTCTGCCTATATGTCGGTCATTCCCGACAAAGAAACGTGGATCAAAGGGTACAAATACAAGAAGGGGACGACAGAGATAGAGTACCCTGCTGAGGACGTTGTGCAGTTCAAGTGCGTGTCTATAGCGAGTCAGTATTATGGTGTTGCGCCACTCCTGGCCTGTGCGGATGCTTATAACCTCGAAAACTATATGCTGAATTTCGAGGCGCAGATGTTTAAGACAGGTGGCAACCCGAAGGTAATTATCTGGACGAAAAATCCCATGACTGAAAAAGAGGCAAAGAGGATCAAAGAAAGTTTCTCACATATCAAAGATGGCGATGCTGCTGTGATGGCTGGATCCGATTTCCAGATTGAGCAGATGACAAGTCCTACCTCAAGGGACATGGGCTTCCAACACGGCCTGGGATTCGCCAGGGACACTATAGCGATGGTGATGCACGTCCCGAAAAGTATGCTCACAGCTGATGACGTAAACAGAGCGACGGCATTAGCGCAGCAGTACCACCTCGCTAAGTATGCAATATCGCCACGCTGTACGCAGATAGATGAGAAGATTAGCGAGCAGTTAGCGCCGCAGTTTGATACGAGGTACGTAACGCTATTCGATAATCCCGTTCCTGACGACATAGAGCAGGAGCGAGAAGACCGCAAGGTGAATATGGAGAATGCAATCACCACGATCAATGAAGAGCGCGCTAGATTGGGACTTGAGCCAATAGAGGGTGGAGACGAGATATTAGTTCCTGTTAATCGAGTGCCTATATCGGAGGCGGGGTCACAGGAAGAGGCCGAGAGCGCAGAGAGGGTTGCTGCGATGGCGTTAGAGAAGGTTGGGTATCCATTCAGGTGGAGGTATCCTGACAAGGGGAAGTATCCACTGAAAAAGGAGTGGCATCATGAATCTGACAATGAAGAAGCTGGACGGTGAAATTAAGGCACTGGAGGCGCGAATCAAGGACCTGGAAGGACAGAAAGTTGAGCCTGTGGATCTAAGTGCTATTCTGACACGGCTTGACAAGCTGGAGGCCAATAGACCGTTATCTATCCAGGAGATTGCGAAAGGCTTACGAGATATGGGCTGGGCACCACGAAGGGCATGATATGAGTATCATAACGTCACCAGCATTCGTAAACGCCATGTCAGACATGGTTGCTGATAGGCTAATAAAAGACGCCCTTGATGACAGGTGGTGGGCGTTTTCCAAGTCCGCCGCCAAGCAGGAGGCCAAGTTCATATCTGCGCTCGTGACGCTATTTGCAGCACAGGAAAAAGAGGTGTTGCGTAATCTGAACAGGAAGCCACTCCCGGAGGCCAATGCACGGGATTACGTCAAGGCATTGTTCTATACCGATGTGAGGATAAAGGCCGCTGGCGATGAATGGCTATTCGAGCAGGCTAAGTGGGAGGCCAACTTCGAGAAGTCTGGTAAGCCCATCATACTTGGCAGCCTTGTCGAGGGTGGTGAAACGGCGTTGGCAGATCTGGGGCTGGCTGTTAACTTCAACAGGACGTCGCCAGCAGTCCTGGAATTCATCGCAAAGAAAGTACCCAAGTTTAGCTTTGATGTGAATCAGACGACGCTTGACCAGTTGCGACGTGAGTTCAAGGCGGCGCTTGAGCTTGGTGAGGGCATACCCCTGATAACGAAGCGCGTTGAAAAAGTCTTTGGCTTCCCTGAGAAGTTTCGTAACAAGCGGATAGCGCAAACCGAGATCATAGGCTCGATGAATAAGGGCGGTCATGAGGGTATGCGCCAGTCGGATGTCGTGAAGGAGAAGGTATGGATCTCTACCAGGGATGCACTGACAAGAGATAGCCATCTGGCTATAGACGGAGAGCATGTCTTGTTGGAGAGGAGATATAGCAACGGACTGATGTATCCTGGGGATTATACAGGAGCAGCCGCCGAGATGATCAACTGCCGCTGTACGGACGCGGCTTTCAGCTTTAAGGAGTAGATATGAATAGGATGGTATATATACAATTCTTGGATTCTACAGTCGGGACTGCGACTGACGCGGAAGACCCAATACTCCCCGGATTATTTGCAGTGACAATACCGGATAGAAGCCATGTGACACAGGCTCAATCCGATTCTCATGAAACACCTAAGTCTGTAGATGTCAGAACTATAAGCATTCTGCCTATAGTTATATAGGTGCATATAGTTTTAAGGAGTAAGGTATGGATGCAGACCAACTTGAATACTACAGACAGCAGATCCCCGAAGACCAGTTCCGCCTGTTGGCAGATTTCTTATCATGTGCTTCACCAGGAGGTACTGATGATGTGGACGTATTCTATCCAGACGACCTCTATCTTCAGAATGGTGACCGTTTTGCAGGTCTTGACCTCGAATACTACAGGCAACGCATACCTGCTGATCAGTTTCGCCTGTTGCAGGAGATGGTTGGGGTCAAGGCGGCACCAGATGATTTTGATCCAGCTTGCTCATTCTATCCAGACGACCTCAATGTCCATTTCCCTCCGGTTGAGAGCTACAGGGTGAAAGTGAAGATTAGAAATATACGCGATGGCGAATTGCGGGTAACAGAGGAGTGATATTATGCCGGATTTAATAACACAACGATTGACGTTAGCGAAGTTTCTGGGGGACATCGAGCCGAAGTATCCCGAATGGGGCACTGCTTTGCGTGAGCAGTTTCCAGATACCGACCTGGAGGAGATACCTTTTCTCAGGAAGGGCTTTGAGTTAGAGGACAGCGACTTGGAGATGGTGTCTGGCGAAAGAGCGGACATAGCGACCATCAGCACGATTGCGCTTGATAGAGATCGCGAGGTCTTACTCCCTGAAGGCGCAGACCTGCGATTCTATCAGAAAAATCCTATAGTGCCTTATGCTCATGACTACCGGGGTCTACCTATTGGCAGAACGGAATGGGTGAAGATTGACAGCAAGACAGCACCTACTGCATTGATAGCCAAGACGAAGTATGCCAGTGCAGAGGCGAACCCGTTGGCAGAGCAAGTATATCTACTCCATGCTGAGGGAATACTGAGAGCAAAGAGCGTGGGATTTATACCTATAACATCAAAAAGCCCTTCTGACGACGACTGGGTTGAGGTTGCTACAGCATGGCGCGAGCGCAGGGATGCTATGCTCGGTCACGAGACAAAAGAGGCTGACCCGCGTCGGATCTATACGAAGTGGGTACTATTGGAACAGTCGCCTGTGCCAGTACCATCTAATCCTGAGGCATTGGCAATGGTTGTCTCAAAAGGCATCATAACGATGGAAGAGGCCATAGCCAGCGGGTTCGTTGATGAATATCCCACTGATCCAATCAGCGCAGAGATGGCGGAAAAGCCCTATGCCAATGAACACGCTTGCAGGTTAAATGATCCGGGCAAATATGACAAATTCGCACGCAAGAATTGCGCTATCAAACATGACAACAAGTGCATTGACGTAATATACGGTATCAAAGGCGGCAAGAGCGAGATGCAGGCTTACAGGTATCCGAAGGATATATGGACAGCGGCAACAGCAAGGAAGCACTGCAAGGATCACGAAGGGGCGTTTGAGGCTGCTAAGGATATTGAGGCGATCAGTCCAGAAACGAAAGCGGTAATCAAGGATATATTTGACGACTGGTTTACAACGGGGCTTGCCCGCGACTTCGATGATCGTATCAAGGTATTGGAAGCGGTGTATGCCAAAGAAGAGATAATAGAAGGCCTGGAGAATGGAGAATCGCCAGAGATAAGCGATGAGGACGCACAGAAGATACTTGATATGGTGAGTACCCGACTCACGTCAGAGGAGGACGTAGAACTCACAGTAGAGGAGTTGTTAGAGTTCCACAACACTGGTCTTGTATGATCGGTGGGAACGGCGGAGATATTAGGCCACGTTCCTGGAGATAGATTTCAGAGCTATCAGGGGACAGGCTGGAGATATTAGCCAATGGTTACGAGATAGCAATACAAACAGCCGCAAGGCATAATATCTTCGAGGTGAATGACAATGACTATTGATGAGCTACTGGCAGAAATGAAAGAGATGCTGGATCAATCTGAAGTTAAGATGACAGCACTCATAGAACAGGTTCCAGAAGGCAATGCGAAAGCAGAGGAAGTGAAGGCGCTTGAGACCGAGATCGCGAGCCTGAAAACTACTGTCACAGGACTGATCGAGCAGATGGCGAAGCCGAACATGGGTAATGCGGATACCGACCCGGATGGGACAGACCCAGATGCAGTAAAGCATAACTGGAAGTCGTTTGGGCAGTTTGCCTTCGACATCTGGAACGAAGGCGAAGATCATTCCAACGTATCTGACAACATGAAGGAATACCGAGGGGCTGTACGGGAGCGCCGGGAGAAGGCGACGCAGACTGCTGGCGCTGCTGAAACTGGCGGCACGCTGGTCCCTACCGAGTTCTCCAACCAGATTCTTGAGCGGGTGCGCCAGACTAATGACGTGCTTCAGAATGCCATGATTATCGAGATGGGATCTAACGCTGTCGATATACCCATAGTGATGGGCTTTGACGAGAGTCAGGGTCGTGTCTTTGGCAATATCTACTGGGTATGGAAAGGCGAAGAGCAGCAGTATACGGCGTCTAATTTCGAGACCGGGCTGGTCAAGCTCGTGTTGAATGAGTGCGCTGGGATGGCGAGAGTATCCAGAAACCTGATGAAATACTCTCCACAGTCCATAGAGGGGCTGCTTGCAAGAGGCTTTGACGAAGGTATGAGCAAGTCGATTACGAGAGCAGCTCTACGTGGAACCGGTGCAGGTATGCCGAAGGGTGTGCTGACATCTGGTGCCCACACAATTGAAGTGGTGGAGGAAACGAATCAGACTAACTATACCGTGATTCTCGATAACATTGGCAATATGTTCGCAAGGCTGTATTCGCCAACTGACGACATCGGTGCAGGAACATGGTGGGCCAACAGGACAGTGATCCCGCAGCTTCTAAAGCTGAATCAGGCTGTTGGAACTGGTGGGAGCAACGTATTCCTCATCAACCAATCCGTCCAGGAGAAGCCCATATATAGCTTGCTGGGCATCCCTCTGAAGTTCAATAATCAGATGTCGGCTCTTGGATATGCTGGCGATTTTGGTCTCTTCGACTTTAGTCAGGATCTGGTTGGTGTGCCTGCTGGCGGCCTGGGTGGAGAAATGGAGACTTCAATCCATCTCTACTTCGATTATGGAAGCACGGCCTTCAGGTTTACATTTGATATGGACATTCAACCGTGGTGGCCAAGTGAGTTCAAGCCCGAATACGGGGACACCCAAGCGCCGTTTATCACGTTGGCAGAACGAAAACCATAAGTGACTAAAGTGACTGAGCATAAACTTTAGTTCACTTCATGAACTTTCAAGGAGATTAATAATGGCACTGGTACATGCAACACTAATGAAGCCCGATGTAATGCTAATAGGCCCGATAGATATGGCCAGCGGCGCAGTTAATTCTATATGGGTATCTCTGGCAGATTGCAGCGGGGGCACTATATGGATCTACGTTGGCGACCCAGCGGCAGATACTTCAGCCGTTACGCTTAACCAGGCTACTGACACTAGCGGCACGGGGTCGAAGACGCTGGACTTCGATAACCATCACCAAAATGGACAGCGGATCGCCATTAGCGGACAGTCGGGTACGTTTGTACTTAACGAAGTTGGCACTTTTGACTCGACAGCAACTTGCACGATCAGGAAGATAAGCTCTGATGAGCTTACGGTAACGCCACTAACCGGCGATACTACCCAGGTAGATGCCGAGACCATCACCGGCGATGCTGGTGCAACTGCCACGGTATCCGGTACTGGCACTGATGAAGACCTAATGCTGAAGCTGACCACTACGTCTGGGACTTTCAGTACGCTGGCGCTTACCTACAAGATCTATGCGATCACTCTCGATGCTACAATGCTAGATGCCGCAAATGACTTCGACCATTTCCAGCTTGCGATGGGCGATGCGGGGTCTTCTGGAACGCTGATCACTGCGAAATTCGCACCGAACGATATGAGTGTCGAGAAGTATCCTGCTATGAGTCTGATAGGCGCACAGAAGTTTGCGTAAGGACAGTTATCAGTTTACAGTTTTCAGTACGATTGCAAAAGTAGGCTTCAAAATGAAAACTTCCGGCTGAAAACTCAAAACTGATAACTCAAAACTCTCTTAAGGGGGACACAATGAAGGTAGAATTTTTGGCAGATGTGAATTCAGGCATGTTTAAGGGCGCGAAGAAGGGCGACATACAGGATATACAGGAAGCATTCGTGAGACACGACCTGTTGTTGCGGACGCCACCTCTGGTGAGAATACTTCCCACTGACGACGACTTGAAGCAGGCAGCACGTCTTGAGGAACTGGAGGCAGAGAACGAGAGCCTGAAAAAGCAACTCGAAGCCAAGCACATAGCGGTCGCTAATAAAGACAAGATGATGAAAGAGGCGACCAAAACCAAATAAGCTCCCCGCGGCGTTGTGTTCCTTTCCGGCGTCGTGGGGCACCCTTTAGCAAACCCATTGCTAAAAAACGCCCATTCGGGTGTATGGAGGTATTATGCCAGTAACAGATGTTGCATGTCGCTGGGAAGATGGGGCACAGATATTTCACGAAAAAGGTAACTACGGCGCGGTAGCCAACTTACTAACCCTCGATCCAGACATGATAACGTTTGGAAGCGCCAGCCAGGATGTAGACGTCAAGTTCTTTCTGGGTGCAAGCGACCAGTACGTCCTATTCGACGTTGGGAACGTGCTTGTAACCTTCGCCAAGACTGATGTGGCTATAGCAGGCGACTTGACGGTGACGCTTGAGGATATATCCCTCGAAGTTGAGAAGTATCTCTA
>Ga0114925_10000231_pt1 | contig 22799 bp, 30 predicted proteins | sample SumtaG_2_FD_87287 | JGI IMG/M metagenome (GOLD analysis project Ga0114925, IMG submission 87287) | Deep subsurface microbial communities from Indian Ocean to uncover new lineages of life (NeLLi) - Sumatra_00607 metaG | ecosystem: Environmental > Aquatic > Marine > Oceanic > Sediment | place... | reverse complement strand
TAGGACCGTGCTGGGACTTCCCGACGCGCCATCGAAAGTTAGCGCTAGCGCGGCATCAGTTAAGGTGCCATCACTGGCTAAATTAACGGACGCTACGCTCAATGTTGGTAGAGGGTCTGGCTCTCCGACACCAACGTTACCCGTGCTTAAGGTCGTCCCCTCACCATCTACTCCTGTAGCGAATATCAGGTTACCGATGTTGAGCGTGTTGGCAGAAGACGCAGAGCGGGCATCAATGTTGTATCCTATGACGATGTTGTTAGCGCCATCGGTTAGGTTGTCGCCAGCTTTGTACCCAATGACGGTGTTGTTGCTTCCGGTTGTGATTACGTGCCCTGCCTCATTTCCAATCAAGACGTTTTTTTCATAAGAATTCCCGTCAACACCGTGACCAGCCCTGTAACCGATGACGACGTTATACTTGCCCGTCTGATTTTCACTACTAGCATCACTCCCTATCGCAACGTTGCTGTTGGCTGTTGTGTTGTCTTGTCCTGCCCTTGCCCCAACGAACACGTTACTACCAGCGTTTGCACTGAAACCTGCTTTGTACCCAATGTATACGTCATCATTTCCAGCGTAGTTGGTGTAACCTGCCTCAGTCCCAACCATGACGTTACGGTGAGGGCTAAATGTTCCTGTGTAACCAGCTTTGTAGCCGATGCAGACGTTTTGATCACCAATTGTTGTATTCGTTCCTGCATCTGTACCTAAGAACGTGTTGTAGTTACCTCCACTTGTAAGCGATACCCCCGCCCCTATCCCCAGAGCGAGGTTTCCAATGTTCTCAACAGCCAGCACTCTGCTGCCACCTATCTCGTAGTGGATGCTCGTGTTTATTTCCCCTGTCACACCCAGATCGTTCTCGATTCCGACGTTACCCGTGATATCGTCAATGATCAAGCAGTCGTTTTCTCCCAAGACGCTGGAGTTAGAAATTTTGAATCTTTCGTCGTCATCGTGGTCTATCCCCATGGTCCAGGATAGGCCGTAGTCGTAGTAAACTTTCACCTGGATGTGATCGATAGAAAAGACATATCCAATCGGATCACCGTAGTCCTCGTAAAGGCCCTCCACTTCAACTTCTATCCCGTTGATTGCTGGGGCATCAGAAGGAACAAGTGGGGATGGGGAAAAGTTGTAGTAGTCTTGCTTTTCATCCGTTGCTTCTATGTGAAGTCTAAAGTTTGCGTTACTAAGCTCACTAGCAGACCAGGTCCTGCCCCAGGTATCAGTTGATCCACCAAAGGTTATCGTGTCCTCTACATCCAAGGGGAGGTTGTCCGTTTTTTCAGCAGTTTCGCTGCTGCCTCCGTCCCAACTTAACCACATAGACACAGAACCCGCTGCATCCGAATAGCCTTGCGCAAAGTCATCATCACTAGCATAGGCGTCTTCTGGGCTTATTAGAAACTCGTCCCACGTTTCCCCAGTAGCAGTAGGGCTTTTGAAACCAGAATCAACGGCTGTTATTTCACCTTGCAATCGGATAGCGGTATCACCACCAGTACTGAGCAAATGAAGCAACTCGGTCGCAGTTACTGTTGCCCCAATGCCAACGAAGCTTGCAGTAGTAACGACTCCGTTGCTGCTATCGAACAGCCATCCGTCCGCCCCCTCCACCCCCATAAACCCGCCGTCAGGAACAAACACCTCTTGCAGTGTTACTTGCCCGCTGCCATTGGTTGCTACAATCACGGCAGCAGCGCCAGGATCAGAGCTGGTGTCTATCCCGTGTTCGTGGTCTGCTCTAGCAAACGACGAACTCGACCCCTCGGTGTTTGAGCTACCTACACTCAGGTTGACCGAGGGCGCAGCACACACCACCCCGTGTTCGTGATCGCGACGTGCAGCAAACGCTGCACTACCCGCTGCTGCAGCGTCATCCGGTTGTATGACGCTGGGAACAGTCGCCTCGAATATAGCCAAACTTGCGTCGATTCGGATCGCGTAATCAGCTACACCTTCCGCGTCGACTGTAGTGTATGTCAGGTCTGGAACACCAAAATCACAACCGCCAGGCCCACCAGAAACGCTTATCACGCCGTTTACGTCAGCTTCAAGGTAACCCGCACCCAGCGCTCCTAGCGTGATCTGTCCATCCGTACCACGCACCTCAAGCGCATCAGGCACACCAATCGCCACGACCTGAAAATCGACGTCTTGGGCGTCCTTGTTGATAGTGACTTCACCCTCGTTTACTGCTCCATTGTAACCTGAGAGCTGGAGCAGGTTGCGCTCGTTGGCGTCCATCGTTACATTGAACGTCAACCCGCCACCGGTATCGCCGTGGGCAAGGTGCAACGCTTGGCAGAGGATGTAAGCGTAACATTCCTGGATGTGTGCATCGGTATCGCCGTAGAAACTGATCTCACCGAGATGGTCATTAACCGTCATGGTGGCGTGCCATTTGAAGAACTCCAGAGCGCCCGAAAGGGCGTCACTGTTTGAGTTTTCTATTAAGATGGTGGGCTTCGTTGAGGCACCGGATGTTAGGTGCAGCATCGTTTCGGGCAATGTCGTCCCGATACCTACATCACACCACAGGATGGGCAGATAGTTGCGGGTACGGTCAAAGTAAATCACCGGATCAAAGGTGGCCAACCCACCGATGCTCGCGTAGTCCGCCATATGGATGTGGCCAGCCTTGGCAGCGAGTGTTCCTATCCCGATTCCGGACAGAGATAACCGCCCAGTGCCTGTAGTCTTCAAAAGTGACGCTGCTGTGCCTGGGTTGCTGCTTGCTACAATTGCGTGGGTGTGGTTACCAGTTGCAACGTTCCCGGTCAAAACCGTCAGTGATCCTGGGGTGTTCATCTGAGCTGTACCATCTGCAAGCACAGTGAGGGTAACCGGGGATTCTGCAGATGTCGTCAGGTATACAAACGACGTACCCGCGTTGAAGGTGTTCTTTATCCAGTCCTGAACCGCAATCTCGCTGTCCTGCATGTCGTTACCCCAAGACGCAGGCGCGATGTTGCCGTCAAAAAGCTCTGGATAGGTATCCACACCACCAGGAAACAAGCTGGCCATTTTTCTCCTTAGGGAGCACTAAAAGTGATCGTCCAGGTCGCTAGCAGGGTATCATCAGCACTCTTGTTGATCACAGCGTACGTCAACCGAGACAGCATCGTACCGGCACCGGCAGCGTTGAAAATTCCGGCTTCTGTTAGCGCACCCGTTCCAGTACCAGGAGAGAAGGTCGCTACGTAGGCATTGTTGACGGTTGTCTGCGTCTTGGTGGTCAGTGCTACCCGTGCAAGTTCTGAACCCAGGGTGGTATCTCCTGCAGCGGGCGCAACGGCACCCGTGCCAACAGCCATCCAACCCATCGGGGTTGCTGGTGCGTCGCTGTCACACGCAGCAAGAAACTCCAAGCCAGTAGTAACCACAAGGTTGTCTACTTCACGGACTGCTTTTAGTCTACCATCAGCACCCCTAAGCTCAAGACACAGGTGCCCCCTCATTCCAATGCGAGACCGAGACAAAAGCCGTTGCTGTTTCTTTCTCGCTAGCATGGCCTTCTTGATTATCCTGGTTAGTCTGTTCCAATCCTCTCTTGTAAGCATACCGACCTCCTTAACACCACAGGAGTAAAAGGCGGGGAGGTCTGATTCCTACCCCCACCTTTCTACTCCTACGTGTTTCTCTCAACTTGTCCAGTCCAGCAGCGCGACGTTCATGTACGGAGTAAAGGTATCGGATACGGTGACGACGTTGGATGTCTCAAGAGTAAAGTAGACGCAGCGGGTACCGTGTAGAGGAATGCTCCTATGTAGACTTCCGTTACCTATCACAGTGTAGACATGGGCAAGCGAAACCTCAGTAAGTGCGGGGGTACCCCCCGAATACGTGCCCGTTGAGATCATGTCGTACTCGTACAGAGCGTACCATCTGGTCACTGAAGAGCAACGATTAGCCTCTATAGACCCATAAGCAGTGACGGTCAAGGTATCAGTAGCGGTTAGAACCTCGGATTGAAAATGGAAGGATACCGCCCCATACGCCGGGCCACCCCCTAAACGGTACGTCTCAAAGGCAGCAGTAGAAGTGGTGGTGATGTACCCTGTACCCCCCGTTTCGAGGACATTAACAAAGTCGTAGTTACCGATAGCATCGGCTTCAACCCGCGGCATCTGTAGCACTGTCAAAGAAGACAGCAGCAGCAAGGTCAGAAGAGCAACAGTAGCAACTCGCTTTAACATCTAGAACCTCCTATGTGTTCAGAAAAGAAAACACGCTCCAAGGGTAGGGTTAGTCGGGCACCCCTTCCCCATTGTCGTGACTATACGCTGTGAATCTCCATCCCCCAGCGCTTTCAGTAGAAGCATTGGCCAACACGTGACGAACCTTGTAGCTAACCACGTCGTTTTCAAAGCTCCCCTCCATCGGGTTTACTGCGCCCCCACCCAAAAGGACCTGGTTGCTGGTCTTCATGAACAACTGGGGTTCTCGGTAACCACTAAGGAAGGAAACTTCCACAGCCCAACCTGATGCCGGATCACTGAACAAGTACCACGCGGTCTTGTAGTTGGTGTCCCAGGAACGTAGCCACTTGTTGAGGTGTACCTTGATCCTGCCACGCATCCGGGCGTCTATGATGTTGTTGATAGGCAGGTTGTCCCGGTCAGTACTTCCGGAGTACTGAACAATCAGCGAGTTTAGGACCTGCTCAACCTTCTGTCGCATCCGTTCAGTCCCTACCACGATGTGGTACACGTCGTTGTCTATGGGTGTGTTGTGCGTATCTTGGCCAGGATATTCGCCCATCACCCCAGCAACGTAGGACAGGGCATCAGCCGAGAAGGGATATCCGAACAGGTTGGAGTAGTTAACACCCGCAAAGGCGTGAGCTGTATGGTACAGCTTGCCAGCGCCGTTGTTGTTGTCATACCCGAAGGTAAAGGTGATTGTGTACTCCTCGGTGTTTGCTGCCTGTCGTCCCAGGTCTTCCGGGGTACGTTTGAGTGCGCCAAGGTCATCGTTAACCAAAGTTTCCCAGGTGATGTCACGAAGACCGCCGTACTTCTGTGCGGAGATCAGATACTGGACTTCCCTCTGTGCGTCCTTGGTGTAAGTCTCACCTTGTGAAAGGTTGGGAAGAACACCCCTGCCAGTAGAAACGTAAAAGCGCTTGGCATCTCGGAGGTCCATGACCTGGTCTATGTGCACGTACTGTTGCCATTCGGCCTCGTGTCTGCGGTAAACAGCCAGCAACATCCGGTCAATGCTGTCACCAAACAACAGGGGGAAATCAGACGTGGATACCGCTGCCTGGAGGATTCGTCGACTGCGTCGACTTCCTTCTAGGCTGTTTTGGTACTCCCCAAAAAAGCGTGCAAACGCCTCGCGGTATCGGGGGTTTTCAAAACGAGACCGTACCCCCCGTCCACCTCCACCAAAATTGAAACCCTCATTTCCGAACAGTCGCGCAGTAGAAGCTTCCTCTATCCGGATCGTTTCCAGTAAAGTCAAAAAGTCTTTTTGCATTGTAGTCCTCCTATGAACCAGCCGCTGCCATCGCGACTTCGATGCTGGTGCTTGCTCCAGAGACAACAACCCCCAGAGAGTAACCAATGAAGGTGCCATTGGCAGAATCTCGGTTGACAGCAGCGCCATCAAGGTAAAGCTTGTCACCATAGGTAACAGCGACGTTCCCGGAATCGTTCTCCCCAACCACGGTGAGCATAGCGGTCAGGACGATGTTAGCCAATGCCAGCGTGGTTTTGCCGGTGATTCGTGCTCCAGTAGCCTCCAAAGCTATGTAGGGTAGATACCCATCTCCTGGAAGCACACCGACGTCACCAGATGCAAGGCTGGTTATCGGTAACGCTGCCCTTACGGGGTAATCAGTACGGTGTATGTTAGTAGCCATTTGATACCTCCTTAGATATACTTGGCCTTTCTTAGTCCAGACGTTTGGAAAACAACACCCCAGAACCCTCGTTCGCCCCTTCTGCGGATTCCTGAATGCGCTTTTCCATTTCTTCCATAGTGATACCCTTGCCCTTGCCGGTGTTTGCGGGTTGCGTGTGCTTGTGGGTATCCGTACTCGATGGAGCAACCCCTCCCATCTTAAGGCTGGAACCGAATAGCTGTTTCACGGCTTCCCTGATGGCCTCCTCAACGGCTGTATCATCATTAGCCTCTTGTTCCTCCTTTTTCTCCTTTTTCTCCTCTTCTTCCTCCTCCCCCTCTTCTACGGGAGGCTTTTCCTCTGGAGATGCCGTCATCGCAGCCACCACGGATGCCCAAGCCGCGTTGCTACAGAGCATTTCATCACCTGACTCGCTCATGCAACCCTCGAAGGCTTTCGTCCAGGCTACCTTGTTCTCTTCGTCCAGCACATCCAAAACGTTCGCTTCTTCTGTTGGCCCTTCGTCGTCTGTAGATTGAAGACCAACCAAAGCCGCTTCCACCAAGGGACGAATCTCAGGACCAAGACCATACGCTTCCATAACCGCGTCTATTCCCTCGCTCTTGCCCTTGTCCTTGTTCTTCTCTGCTTCGTCCGTATACTCCTGTACAGCTTCCAACACCACTTTTCGAATTTCTTCCGGTGTCATTGAATCGACCTCCTTGTCTGATTCTTGTAAGCTACTCTTGCCACCTGCACTCGCTGCTGTAACCAGGTCCAGGGATACACCCTTCACGGCCTTGGTTACTCTAAACGTGCCATCAGCCTCCCGTATCCCTTCTCCCCCCCCGTTAATGCTCAAATCGCCGATGATGCCGCTTTTGATGCGGTCCCTGATCCACAGGTCGGGAGGGGATATCGACATACGAGCGTTCTTGAAAAAGACCGCTTGTCTTCCAGCGAAAGCGCCTTCTGCAACTTCCTCAATCGAGAAGTCATCCTTGCCGGGAAGCATCCCTACTTGCGTAGTAACGTCCCCCTCAGGGCGGGTTTTCTGTTCATTCGATGCAGGGTGGTTAAGTCGTATAGGCTTGCCTGCCCACTGCTCTATGAACGACGGCAAGGAGTCAAGGGTGTAGAAGTTTCCTCTTTTGCTCAGTCCTTCCACTATCATCCTTCCATCCATAAGCACAAACGGGACGTCCCCGTTTGGAGCTTCTCGTAAAGAGAGATTGCCCTCAATCGCCTCACCAAAGTTTATCTCAATTGTGCCTCCTTCTTGTACTGTTTTCTCTTTTCGTCCAATCGTGTGCCAGCTCTCTTCGTGCACCAGATACAAAGGACCCAAAGTAAGAGCGTCCTCGAAGCGTGGGGCAGGGATGTCTTCCTTCCCGAACACCCTAGCAACGGTGATGTGCGGAATGAAAAAGGTGTCGTCAGGGGACTTTACCCCCACGTTCTCTAGCAACGTGTCCAACCCAAAGTGCAAAGGTGCGAGCGCTTTAGACCCAACCAAAGCCACCACAGGTCGCGAGGGGGAACTTTCTCGCTGGGGAAACACCGCGTACCCGTTATACTCGCACTCGATGGTGTCAATCCCCAAAGAAGCAAGAGTCTCAAGCAGGACCTCCACAGTGGGCAGATCCTCCACGTTCCCCAAGTAGGCCATGGTCAGATGTAGGTCTTCTTTGGCTGTTTTCGCGCAACCTGCTTCTGTTACTGAGGCCAAGAGCTGTTCTGCTACGGCTTCAGGAATCCGAAAGGCCACCATAGCGGAACCACCGTGCGATTCCTGCCCAGGCCATTTTCCGGTCAATTCGTGGGTTTTGTCAGCACAAAAAGCCTCCGGATCATCTACTTTTCCCTGCATAGCAGAAACGCAGCCCCCAAAGCTTCCTCCTGGCAGACCCTTAATCGGCATCTTGAACCTCTCGCAGATCGACCACCTCAATAGTCCGTCTGCGGTCTATGTAGTTGCGGACGTCAGCCACGCTCAACTTGCGCGGCGTTTCCAGACTGCCGTACACGTCCCGCAAAGAAACCTCGTGCTCCTCTGCCAGAACTCGCGCGTTAACCGAGGCCTCGACCTCCTCTTTCTCGACAGCTATCAGAGCGAACCACGTAGAATCGCCAGTGTTGGGGTTGTAGAAAGCACTGGCATCCCCCTCAAGGGTGAACTCACCATCCCCAACAAGCTCCGTCAGCATATCAGCTAAAGTAGCCGCTGTCCGTGCCTTTAGCACCGTGTACTTCTTTTTCTTCATCTCGACTCCTCCTTCCTAAAAGAGGTCTGCATCTTGCTCCTTTTCCTTTTCTTCCTCCAGAGCTTCCACTGTACGAGGAGAAAGCCAGATGCTTTCCGTCTTCTTTGTTCCGACATAGAAACCTACCCCGCATTCACGGTCTATCCGCTTCCATCCGCATCCTTCGTACAACCCGGCATACAGATCGCTGGGGTATCCGGAAATGACGGCGTATCCCTTGAAGTTGTGCAGTAAGTAGGCCGTCTTTACGTGTTTCTGCACTGTCCATTCTTGGAAGTAGCGTTCTTCATTAGTGGTACGCGTGGAAAAGAGAAAAGGCGGATCGCAGTAAGCCAGGTTGTGCGGGTAGTTGTACTTTTCGAGGATGTAGAGGATGTCCTTGTTCTCTATCTGCACTCCTCGAAAACGCGCTGCCACCCTTAGCAGGTGATCTCCTTCTATCCTACGTGCCCATGTAAAAGCAGGTGACTTCTTGTTGTCCCCGTGCAGCATCATCCTCATCCCCGTCTTGCTCTTGATATGGGGAACGGCTCCGATATTCGTCCACGCTGAAACAAAAAACCGCCGAGCGTTTTCTACATTAGAGGCGTCTACATCAGGAGATCGCGCTATCATGTGCTCTTCCCTGGACCAGGGAGTAAGCCGGATCTGCCTTATCAATTCGTCTTGTTCTTCCCTCAATACCCGGAAGAAATTGACCACACAGTGATCCAGGTCATTGAAAACCTCGAAAGCAACGCGGGGTTTACGAAGCAGCACGCTTGCAGCACCTCCGCAAGGCTCTATGTAGCCAGTGTGCTTCTTTGGAAAGTGCGAGATGATCCAAGGGGCCTTTCTCCACTTCCCCCCGTGATAACAAAAAGCCGGGTGTTCTATCCTCTTGTCTTCTTCTACTGTTTCTACAGCTTCCATTTCAGTTCTCCTTTTTTAGGCTAGAAAGGTTACCCACACCCCTTCCCCGTTAATGTCCACATCGAGATACACATCCGACAGGTCAATACGCTTACCTTGCACAGCTCCGAACTTGATCTGCCCACTTGCTGCAAGGGGGTTTGCTGGGAGTGTGGTCTTGTGGATTGCTGCACTAAACCCCACATACACGTTTTGCGTGTTGGTGCTATCGGCAACAATCAGGACTTCATCCACCATAAAGGCAGCATCCTTGAGAGGCTCTGCTGTTCCTGTTGCAGCAACCGTCTTTTCGTACGTGCCCCCTATGGTCTTCCTGGTTATCTCTATCGTCATGCTTTGCTCCTTTACAATGGTCTAAACAAACCGACTACTTCATACCACAACCACGCTTGCTCAAGCAACCAGCACACACGTGGGACTGCCTCCGCTGATTCTCTGTACCCACTGTCCTCCGACGTTGGTAAAAGTGAGAGGATTCCAGTGCTTAGCTCTGCACATACAGGTGGGGCAGTGTTCAGCCATACCAAGCTTCCAATAGGCCACATACGTGACCGGGTTTACCTTCTTCAGCTTCGACCAGTGACATTCGCAGCCCACTATGCAGAGAGTAGAACCATCCCTCGGAACAGCGGGCAGTTTGGGCATCCCCAACAGTTCTTGCGCCAACGCCCAGCTTTCGTTATACAGTCCCATCAGAGAATTGACGTACATCTTAGCCCGTCCTGCTCCGCCTGGGATACCCCTGGTAGCGCGTATCTGCTTGTGCCACCCTATCAAGTGCTGTTGCTGTCGCTGTGTGTACTGGCGCACCATCGTTGCAGGTATCTTCCCGCTTCCCCCTCCTGCTTCCCATCCCAACTGCGCTATCTTGTGCGCACTCCTCCGCAACATCCCGCTGATGCGAGCGCGAAAGTTCAAACGAGCTGTCACGCTAAATCTGGAACGCGACAGCTTTGCAACCGCCGCTATGACCTTAGGAAACTGGGCCTTCAGCATGGCCTTTGCCCTGTTCCTGTAGGTCGCTGCTTCAGCTATATGGATGTACGCCAACGCCTCTTCGAGGGCGCGGCGTGTAGTGGGGTGACTATGCACTGTCACGGATCTCCTTCTTAGCCACTGAGCACCGCCCTTCGTCGTAGTCGTACCGTAGACACATCCCTCACAATTGGGACGTCTGAATAAGCGTAGAACAAAGGAAGGCAAAGAGTAGGGGCCTTGCGCCTTCCTGTCCCTGTGCTTGAGAAAGACGGCACGGTGCCCCCCTCCTCTAAAAGGGCGACTACTGTCCTCTTGAGCATCTCCATTGCTTTCTGTCGATTATCTGTCATCTTCTTGCTCCTTTTGCAAAAGTTCAAACGAAAGTCAACCTTCATACCAACGGGGGTATATCTTCACGTCTCGAAAGCTAACCCTCACGCCTTCAAGAGTACACCCCCACACCACAAGAGTCAACCCCCACACCGATAAAAGCGCACTTCCACGTCTCGAAAGCTAACTCCCATATCAGTGAAAGCCAACCTCCTCACGGTTGTTCCTCTTTCTGTATCTCCCGGAGCCTGTCCTGCAAAGACGCCAGCAGATCAAACAAGCTCTGTGGCTCTGCTCCTCCGTACTGGTGCATGATCCCAGCCTTCTTGGAGATCAGGATTTCAGTGCACTCTTCCCCTTCCAAAGAAGCCCACAAAGAAAGTACACCGTCCCTTTCCGAGAAGTAAACCTTCTCGGTTATCTCCTCAGTTTCCTCCACGCCCTCGTTCAGCACCTGCCGCAACTGATGTAGCAGCACCTCCAGGGTATCTAGGCTTTCCTCCCTAAAGAAGGTCGTGGTATCCTCACCGCTGGCGATGGTAAACTTGGCCAATTCGCCCTCAACCAACTCCGCAGTAAGACTGAACCCCCTGTACTTGCTGTAGTAACCTCTGGTTGTAGTTATCTCTGGTACACCCATCTTCATCCTCCTTACTCAACTCCGACCAAACTTAGCGCTTCCTCAATCTTGCCCTTCAGCAGGTCCATGGTGTCTGCTGTGCTGTCGGGCAGCGCATCCATATCGATGCCTATACCGTCATCCGTAGGACTGCCCGAAAGTCCCAGCTCCTCAATCTCCTGCATCGCCGTATCAATGTTCTCTTCCCCGAAAGCTTGCAGGATATAGCGGGCAATCCGCTGGGGGGAAAGGTACGTTTTGCTGCTCAAGCTCTGTGCACTAATGAGCTGGGCGACTGCGCCGATGTACGTCGGGAGGTCCTTGGATACGATAGGCGGGAAGTCAATCTCAAAGGACAAGTCCCGTCGACCGGTCTTTCCTGTTTCAAAGTTCATTGTTACAGGGGACAGTTTCCCGTACACTACAGCCGCTCTAATAACCACGGTGTACACGTCGGTGAGTATCTGCTTCAGCAGCGTTTGCCACCATTCGAAGCCCTTCAATTGGGGACCGTTCATGGCGGTCATGGAGGCCAGGTTTCCTACAGTTGCATCACCTGTCAAGTTGGCCTCGGTGACGTCCACTGCTGCTGCTACTTGCTGTCGCTGTACCCGCCCATCAAGATACGCGTTATTGGCACCAGTATCAACCCTGAACTGTTCCGTAGACATCGCCTCGTTTTCGGTGATTATACCGGCACCCGGTACCCGTTCTTGTCCTGCTGCTGTGCGGACGGTATCTGCTCCGCCCCACCTGGACAGCACCTTGTTGCCCCAATCGCCGATGATGCGCCGGACTGCTCGGCTGTTCCCTTTGATCTTGCTCTTGAAGGCGAATGTAGCAAGGGCCACCAACAAGACAATCCGGTCTTGTATGAAGCCCTTGTACGCTTTAACGTAGGGGATAGCAGCGAAAAAGGCGGGCATCCCTCGAATCCCTCTGCTGTTGGTCTTGTACTGATGCATGTAACTGCCTAGGATAGGACTGCCAACAGTCGCGTGTTCTGTCCCGGTCTTCTTCTTGATTCGTATGCCTATCCCGTCTTCATACGCCTCGAACAGCTCCCCTTCACAGCCGGTACAACAAGCGGTCAGTGCTGTAACTTCAACGCCGCACCTGGCGCACTCGTAGAACTTGGCCTCGCTCGTGGGTACCAGCTCCTCGCAGCCCCAATCAGCCCAATAGTCCGTTTTTAGTCCTGCGTTCAGATACTGCCCTGCACTGAAACTGAAAACGCTCGTGCTGTGCACTCGTTTGTAGTAAACCCGCTTGCGTCGGTCATTGGGATCGAGTATCACCTGCTGGATTTCCTCAGGCAGCACGTAGGAGATTCTGCTCTGTCCGGTGAGCTTGTCCACGAACAGCACCAAGAACAGCTCCCCGTCTTCAATCAAACACTGGCTTAGCTCCCACTGTCCTGTGATCCTAGCCACCAGGTCGTTATCGCTGTCTTCGTCAAAGGTGTCCAGTAGCTGTTGTACCAGGGAATCTGCGGCTTTTGGACCTAGCACCCCTCTGCCCCACACGTACCGGATCACTAGCCACACAGCCCGATGGAGTAGGGGATCGTGCAGGGAGTAGTAACGACTAGCTCGCACGGCATCCAGCCGGACGTACTCAATGTCCGATACGCTGTCCCAGAGCGTAGGACTCAACCGACGGTACCCGGGTTCCTCGATGTCGATGGCTTCATGGAAATCGGCGGGCACAACCTTCCCTTCTGTTTCTGCTCCCTGTAACAGCAATCGGAGCCGGGCTTCTGAATAGCTATCCACCAAGACATCAGTGAAGTCGCGCTGCTCCCCCCCAAAGGAGAACTCTTGCGACAGCCGCAGCGTTTCCTCACGCCAGAACTCGGAAGAATCCACCACAGCCGAAATCGCCCTCTTCACGTCATCCGGAGTGAGGGCATAGGACGCCTTGACAAGTAGGCGATTAAGGCCGTACTTACCTACAAGCCACGCTATCGGAACCAGAACCAGAACCAGCAACACCCAGATCATTGACTTTCCTTTCTTACAATTGCCTAAACAAGCCACGCTATCAGGATCAGGACCAGAAACGAGACCAGCATCCAGACCATCGACTTTCCTTTCTTACGACTACTCTATACCAACGAGAGTACATCCTCACACCTACGAGGGTACACCTTCACACCAACGAAAGCGCACTTCCACACCGATGAAAGCTAACCCTCACGTCTCGAAAGCCAACCCCCACACCCTCAAGGGTATACCTTCGTACAATTTCTCAAACAAACCGACTACTTTATCACGCAATCCCGATAGCAAAACGGGTTGCGTTCCTGTTGGTCATCGGGCAGGTGCTTCATCGTACACCCCCACAGCTCTCGAAGCTTCTCTTGCTGTCTTGCCGCATCCAGACCGTGCCAGAGCCAAACCGGTGACGATACGAAGCCAACGGGTAAAACGTCGATATCAACAAGGACGTCCTTTCTCTGGTCCCTGTTCAGCTTCTTCCAGAACAGAAACTGCAAACGACGAAACCTGCTGTCAGCCCGCGTCACCATCGCTGTTCGCTCTACTCCGTTTCTCTCGACATAACAGGCGGGTTTTCGGAGTAAGAGCAACAAGAACAATCGGGATACGATAAACCCAGCCAGCACGCTTCCTGTCCTTTGCACATCACGTAGGGATTCGCGTTATCTTCACCGTCGAGAGGGTGTACAAGAGGAACAGCCTCAGAAGGCACGCGCCCTTGGTCTTCATAAAAAGGACAAGTGAAACAAGCGTGGTGCGACGAGAACCCGTACTTGCAAGCGTCGTTGGTTCCTTCACAGATCAGAATCAACCCAATCGACGGCGCATCCATATGCTTCAAGGGAGCAGTCTCAGGGAAGGGCCAGCTCGAAAGCTCCTCCTCCCCTTCCTTTTCCCACACCACCTCCACTTTGTCCACACCGTTAGGATGCGCCCACAGCTCCTCCCCTTCCTCTGGACCTATCTCCGTCTTTTCGTCTGCTTCCGCTTCCAGGGTGGGAAACTGGTCGGGCAGCGCAAACACCAAAAAGTCCCAGATTCTACAAATGCTAGCCGTCATCGCGGTTATAGCATCGGCATCCCCCCCTGCCACATGCGGACAACCGGAACAGCCCGGTACAGGTCCCTGTTCCACGACTATCCTTATCGTTACTTCCTGTCTTCCCTTTTTGCCCATGATTGTTCTCCTTATCGGACGTGTTTAAAGCACTCTTAGTTTGTCAGTACCCTAAGTTAGCTACTTTGTACAGGTGATCGTCTTCCTGTACCGTGTATGCCATCCCTGTTGCCAAGTACGCTAGCTGTACACTTGTCGCTGTATCATCCAGCATACCCTCTGGAGCTTCCAGAGTCTTGGCGTCGATGCTAGCCAATTGACTAAAGCTGATGATATCGTGAAGCGTCACCTCCTTGTAACGGAGCGCTTCACTAAAGTTGCTGCACATCTGGACTTTGCTCTTAGCTGTGGTGCTCCATCCGAGTCTTCCGTCATTTCCTGGCAGCAACTTGACGGAGGAATGCACCCGAACCCAGACCAACACGGCGTGCCCGTGGTTGTTTCGTTCCACCAAGGCCGTCGCGTCGTTGTACAGTTTCGACAGAAAAATCACAGCCGTCCCGGTCATGTCGATATCGTAGATGCCTTCCAGAACGGCGACCTCTTCACTGGTTGCGGCGTCCATAACGGTGACTGAACTGTGATTGCCTCCGATGACGCCTTCTGCAGGATCACAGCCTATCACGTACTCGTGGTTGGTTTCCGGAAGACGGTACAGACGAATTTCGGGGAACATTTCTGCGATGTCAGTCACCAGGTCGTTGGTGAGAGGGTCTTCTTCTTTGTAGCACGCTTCGAGGTTTTTGTGTCCGAATCGCTTGCCCTTGGTGGCAGCCCGCAGCGCTTCAATGTCTGTGTTGGGGTACTGCTCGTGAACCACGTCGAGGCTGTTGTCAGTATCCAGGGCATCTCGCACTTGTTCAGCGTACCAACGGGCATCCCGCAGGGGATGCACCTGCCAGGGCAGGAAAACTGGAGCGTAGCTGTTCTTTCCCGCTTTAGCTCCCATGTAGATACGTTTAAAAGTAGAAAGAGGCCTATCCTTGTTACTGCGCGAAAGCAGGACCAGCTTACCGCCGTTATCCACTGTAGGCCGCACTGCGCGGAGTAGGCCACCCAGATTCGGCACCAGGTCTGCTTCGTCCACCAGCACGATGTTAGCTGTGTAGGTGTCTCCTGCTGTGGGAGCAAAAGCCCGCGCCACGCTTCCGTTGCTAAGAATCAGGGTGTGTTTGTTGTCCCCCCCGATTTCGATTTCTATCCCTTGGATCAGCCACCCAGGAAGACGCCGATGCATGCCCTTCAGGCGTTCATCAAGCAGGTGGATCGACTCTGTGTCGCGTCGACTGAAAATCAAAGCGTTATACACAGGACGAAAAAGCATCCCGTGCAGTAAGAAAGCCAACAACACCCAGGTCAGCCCCAACTGCCGGGCTTTCAGGATCACTATGCGGTTTTCTGTGTCAACCAACCTAAGAACCTCCGCTTGTTCCTTCCACAACTCGAAGACTATCCACTTACGTAAAAGGCTGTCGTATATCCGGACGTACCGGTTAACGAAGTAGACGACGTCTTGGTAACACTTGTAGATTTCGCGAACCTGTTGTGTGGGTGTTACTCCCACCTCTACCCGCTGTCGTTGGTAAACGCCGGTCACAGGTCTCCCTCCAGGGGTATCAGTGCGGATTCTCCGAAAAAGTCCGGGACGATGGCTGGCGTGGTTATCTCCGACACCTCTCGCTCTTGCCACACGCGTTCGTCTTCCCGTTCCAGCTTCTTGCGTTCTCTACGTGTTTCTTCTTGCTCGATGGCTATCACCACATCTTGCAACGAGTATAGCTCCACGTTTGCCTTGATGTTGATCTCGTCGGGAGTATCCAACCCCAGAATCTTGCGCCTTTGCTCCACACACCAACGTATGGTCTGCAAGTACTGATGATTGCCGGTGTTTTTCCTTTTTGCTACTGGTGAGGTTTCGGTCACTTCTGGAGCTGGTTTACTGTCTTCCCACGCTAGCCACGCTTCTTTTTCAATGGCGTCTATCCGGGCTAGCTCGCGCGCCTTTGCGTACGAGAGGATGTCCATCTGCAGGGCTAGCCAGCGTTCTTCCAGTTGTTTCTTGTCGTAGCCTATGCTGCGTTGGGAGATTCCGCCCTTGTCGCTGTAGAAGAGTGTACTCAGGTGTTCCGCGATGGCGTACGTCGTCCAACCTTTAAGTAGCAACTCGCTAACCAACACGAGGTCGCGTTCACGCTCGGCTTTACGTCGGGGTCCTTTCACGCGTCGCCTCTTTTTTCCGCCACAGTAGTGACGTGTCGCTTGATTCGCTCCTCTGCTCCTATCACTATCGCTTTGATCTCCCCCATATGAAGCTTCCTTTCAGCAGAGCGTAGCTCCTTGTTGCGGTTGTCGATTTCTGCTATCACGTCGGCTGTGAGGCTGATCACTACTTCTCGCGACACGACCTGCCCTTTGAGGAAAAGGAACAGCATGAAGACGCATACCACTAACGCGCTAAGATTTGCCGCGTTTTTCGCTATTCCTGCTAGCAGTTCACTCATTGTCCTCCCGTGTGGGGCAAGGGAACAGGGACCTTGCCCCACGCACCAAAAGGAGAAAGTTCAAACTCCTGAAGGAACCACCCACACGAAGAGGGCAATCGCAACAAGAGCTGAAACCACAAAGAAACACACGCCGATGATTGTAGCCAGGTTGTCAGCAGAACCATCGCTCACGGTATCCCGTATGGTACGGGGGGTGAGTCGGTGGGTTGCTTGGTTAGCAGCAATGGCTGATACGAACGCCCACAGCAAACCATACCACCCTACGCGTGTACACACGATAGCGAGGTTGTCTATCACCTCCACACACACCAAACCAAACGAAGCCACCGTGACTACAGCTAACGCCCCAGCCATCAGCACTCGCTTGGAGTTCTTACCCAGGCTGTCGTACCAGACATCCAGACCGGGAAAAAACGAGAAAATCAACGATAACAAAGAACCTAAAAGCACTGCTAGTCTATCCAAGTCATTCTCCTATGTAGATTTGTTTAAACGAGAGAAAGGCGGTTGTCTATACGTCACTCCCCCCACCGCAAGTCTCGATTTTTCGTGCCGCGCTTTCCGTTCTCTCTTCAATAGCGGGTGTTCTCACCCTTTTAACCATTAAACCACGCCCTAGGCCGCGTGTCAATCCCCCAAACACATAAACCTACCTGGAGTACAAGCTACGCAGACAGCCTAGGATCAGGTCAAGCGGGCTTTTGCGCAGTAGCGGCGCGGGCAAACCCGCCGGCTGGATGACGTGCTTCCACGTTCTACCCTTGACCACGTCTCGCACCGTGCCTTTGCTCACACCATGCAGGAGAGCAATGTTGCTTGGATACTCACCGCAGGCGTACCGGTTGCGAATGTCTATCACGCTTGAAGGGGTAAGCCGCGTAGGCCGTACGTCGTCTAGCATCGCGTCGTTGACTGACTTTTCCTTTTTCCAATGATGCGCCGTTTTTGGCATTGTCTTTCCTCCTTACCTCCATTAAACCATGAAAGACCTACAAGCACAATTGACGATTGTCATGCCTTAGACATGACGATTGTCATTTCTTTCGCGACGACGCCCGCACACCGACGGAGGCGTATGGCCATAGAATGGCCATACCGACGCCTCCATATGGCCATAGGATGGCCATACAACCGCGTGCCGTCACGTGAATGGCCGTGACGGCTACGCAGAAGGAAAACCATAAATAAAAGAAGAACACGCGCAAAGCGCGGTCCATGAGGAGCTTTAGCAGCAAAAGATATGACAATCGTCATGTCTAAGGCATGACAATCGTCAATTCCCCGGATATGCCTCTTCATGGTTTAATGGTTATGTAGGGGGAGAGAGGGAAGACGCCCCCAAAAAAACAAGGAGGCAAGATGGCAGATCGAGTGAAGGACGTAGTGGAAGAGGTGGAGTCGGTGTGGTGTCTGGACGTTCCGGAAGACGCAATACAGACGTTCATGGAGGAATGCGGCGAGGACCTGGCAGGACTGTCAATAGCAGACGTCGCATGGGAAGTAGTGAGCTACGTGGTGCCGTTACTGGAGGTGGAAGCATAGACGAAACCGGGGGGAGGCCTTCCTCCCCCCCGGTCTGGTGAGAAGACAGGCGAAACGCCCTGCACGGGGAGGCCGCGAGGACGATGCCTCCTGTTGATGCGGAGGGCGTCCCGTTGCGTCCCCGTTGCGTCCCGTTGGCGGGGGGAGCGGGGAGCGCCCGTTGGCATGGGGGAGCGCCCGTTGGCGCGGAAGGGCGTCCTTCCTGCCGATGCGAAAGACATGACAATCGTCATGTTTAAGACATGACAATCGTCAGTTGTGCTTATATGCCTCTTCATGGTTTAATGGTTATGTAAGGGGGGAAAAGGACCCCCCACCAAAGACCAAAAGGAGATCGACATGGAGACAGTGCAGAAGGTCAAATACCTGGGGACAGAGATAACCATCAGCAAGGAAGGCAAGCTGTTCGGATACGCGTTCAGGCAGATCAAGTGCGCGCCCATCTTTTCGACTGCAGACGCAGCAAGGAAGGCAGCACGCAGGATCGTTCGGAATCGGAAGTCGATGCGGCTTCACTTGATGACCGAGCCGCGACCATTGGAAAAGAACTAGCCGGAACGAAAAGAACGAAGGAAAGAGGCCTCCCCGCACGGGGAGGCCTCTCGCTTGCAAGGGCGATGCCCTCCGTCGACGCGGGCGGGCATCCCCGTCGGGCAGGAGGGGAGGGCGTCCCGTTGGGCGGAGGGGCGTCCCGTTGCGTCCCGTTGCGTCCCGTTGGCACGGGGGGGCGTCCGTTGGCATGGGGGGCGTCCGTGGCGCGGGAGGGCGTCCGTTGGCGCGGAAGGGCGCTTCCTGCCGATGGGAAAGACATGACGATTGTCATGTTTAAGACATGACAGTTGTCAGTTGCGCTTATATGCCTCTTCATGGTTTAATGGTTATGTAAGGGGGGAAAAGGACCTCCCACCAAAAAACACAAGGAGATTGCAGATGACACATTTCGGGAATTGGACAGAGAACAAGACAGCTTGCGGTGTAGAGAGCAACGATTGGACAGATGACCCAGTGATGGTCGATTGTCCCGATTGCTTGGAGGCCCTCAAGGCAACAGCAGAGGCCACGAAAGAAATAAGCGAAACGATAACCTCCGTCGCCGTGACCGCGTTCGAAGACGGAAAGATAAGTGAGGACATGCTGGCCAACATCCAGGACTTCTTGGCCAAGCCCACATCCTAAGAGTCGAAACCGGGGGGGAGGAGGCCCTCCCCCCCAGGTCTGGGGTGGAATCGCCTCCCCCCACCGATGAGACAGGCGAAAAAAACACAAGGAGATCGATATGACAGCAGCGCACTTCGAAGTTGGGGAAATCGTCAGGAATCTTGATACCGGCAAGTTGTCCTTGATCACAGCCACCACGAATCCGTGGTCGTTTGCGGCTCTCTTGGCAACACACCTGCCTGGGTTTGGGCGTCTCACGGAGGTAACCGGAGCCGTCCTATCGTTTGAATATGAGCACGTGGGTTGGATATGGGAGCGCGATTTGGTGGACGGACCACTGCCGACAAGGTTTGTTGTGGTATGGACCAAGGGTTACAAGGCTTATACCATCACGTGTTCCGACATCCGAACAGCCGTCGCTGACCGGGACTGCATCCTAGAGCATTGGCTGGCTGATGGGTGTTGGATCGAGGGCCTGAGCAGATACCGCGAGAAGAAACTGCTACAAGAGACATGACGATTGTCATGTTTAAGACATGACAGTTGTCAGTTGCGCTTATATGCCTTTTCATGGTTTAATGGTTATGTAAGGGGAGAGAAGGGAAGCTCCCCAAAAAAACCAAAAGGAGATCGAGAGATGACAAACGAAGCGACACAAAAAGACGTGATCAAGGCACTGAAGGCAGCAAAGTCAACGTACAACTGGACAGAGGTTGAGAACTGGTTCTTGAACGAGGACACAACCGAGAAGACAGCCAAGGAAATCGCGAGCGAGCTAATCGCAGACCACAGCCGTCGCGAGCTTTGGTGGGAAGTCGAAACGGAGAACGCGGAAGACCGGGTAGACGAGATCATGGCAGTGAATACGGACGAGCGAGTAGACGAAGTCCTGATTGAGACGTGGATAGCGGAAGAGGACACCACAGGACGCACAGCCAGCGAGATTCTTGAGGACATCCTGGAGGTATACGTTCCTTACTGGGCGGGCTTAATGGGAAAGTAAGAGTCGAAACCGGGGGGAGGGCCTCCTCCCCCCAGGTCTGGGGTGGAATCGCCTCCCCCCACTGAGGATGACAGGCGAAAAAACAAAAGGAGACTGAGATGCCAAAGACAGCAAGAGAACGACGTGAAGCGTCCTTCAAGCAAGCCGTAAAGGAAACCTTCAAGCAAGCGATAGCGGGGATAGGTGCCGCAGAGAGATCAGTGACGAGCGTTAGTTGGGACGTTGCTCACGTGATAGCAGAAACGCCCGAAACGCAGAAGGAACAGCAGGAGGCATACGATGCCGTGATTAAAGCGTCGCGTGCGCTTCGTGAAGCACGAGAAGCCTTGCAGAGATGCTGCTGATCTGCAATTAACCGGGAGTCCACCCACATGGTGGCTAAGAAGCTCCGCACCTCCCGGTTAACTCTTCAAAACCACCACAAAAGACATGACGATTGTCATGTCTAAGGCATGACAATCGTCAGTTCCCAAGATATGCCTCTTCATGGTTTAATGGTTATGTAGGGGGAGAGAGGGAAGACGCCCCCAAAAAAACCAAAAGGAGATCGAAGTGAGCGGAAAAAGCAAGCGACAGATGCGAGAGGAAACACTGGAGTTGCTAGCCGAGTTACGCGAGACCGGTACAGACCGGGCAATCATCGCGGACTGGTTAGAGGAAACGGGCAGTGAGGGAACAGTGGACGGGTTGCTGAGCGAGTTGCGAGAAACCCAGGTTAGCTACGACCTCGTGCACGAAGTTGTGGAAACAACACTCGATGGTGCAGACGACTTTGAAAGCCTCGACAAGATGTACGACGCCTTCTGGGGATATCTGGACACCTTGGACCTGTAACGAGCTTGACGGATGCCCTGCCTTAAGCACGGCATCCGTCACAAAAAGGAGATCGAAGTGAAGAACGTAACGGAGAGAACAACCGCAGTTGCGAGATTCGAGGAATTGGTCGTCGGTGATAGGGCAGAGTTCAGCAACTTTTCGAGCGCGACATGGTCGGGAACGGTTGTGGGTGTGGGCGAAAAGGACGACACGGTGTGCTACCAGATAGAGCTTGACTGCGGTCTTGTCTACTGGGGCTACGAGGAACAGTTCACGAAGGGCCAGACATCGGGCTGAAGGAGGGAACGGATGACAGTGACCAAATCCAAAGCTTACACCTATCGAGATTTCGTAACGGGAAAGACCAAGCGCACCTACGGCAAGTTCTACGGCTGGTCTGAAAAGACCGGGGTGCTGAACGTCCGGTACGCCATCTTTGAATGCCCGTGCACCTTCGTGAACGTCCCGGAGTACTGCCTGACACAAGAAACAAAACGAAAGATCGAGGAGATCGAAATGGGCAAGAGCGAGCAACAGATACAAAAAGGAACGCAAGAGCTGTTGGACGGGTTGCGCAAGGCCTCCATAGACCGTAAGATTGTCAAGGGTTGGCTGGAAACAACAGGTAACGAGGAGGAGTTCTCAGTAGACGCTCTGCTAAAAGCACTGCGCAAGACCGCTATCGACTACGACCTGGTGTACGAGGTGGTCAAAAAGAACGTCGTCGCAGACGACATCGAGGGGTTGTTGTACGACCTGTGCGCGGCGTTTTGGGGCTATCTGGACACCTTGGAACGGTAAAGAAGGATACAAGCACGGTTGGTAGTAGAAGTAGAAGCGGCAAGAAGAAGGCCCCAAGAGGCATTCACCGCTGTTCTTCTACTTCTACTACTGATCGTTTAAGGAGATGGTTATGGCACAAAAGACGGTGATGTTTACCCTAGAAGAACTGCGTAGAGCTGTGTCCTTGTCCTTTGATGACGGGTTGCGCTACGGTGAGAGCTGTCACGGCTGGGGCACATACGACAAGAACGAAGCGCTAGCAAGGGAGCGCGACATCCTTCAGGAGATTCTGGAGGAGATCGCGTTCCGTAGGGATGTCGACTTCCTTTACGCCCACATCAACGGGCGTCTGGTTAGCGTGACTAAGATATGACGATTGTCATGTCTAAGGCATGACAATCGTCAGTTGCGCTTATATGCCTTTTCATGGTTTAATGGTTATGTAAGGGGGGGAAAAGGACCCCCCCACCAAAAACCACAAGGAGATTGAGATGCCAAAGACAGCAGAAGAACGACGCAAAGAGATGGAACTGTTAGCATACAAGGGGTCGATGCTTCGAGGAGGAATAACCAAGACGCTGAGATACCGGGTTATCTTCCCGACAGGCACACCGACTCCAGAAGACCTTCAAGAAGCACGAGAGAAGGTGGAGCTGATGGAAAAAATCCGAGAGATACTGGAGGGACTAAGATAAGACAGTCGAAACCGGGGGGGGCCTCCTCCCCCCGGTATAGGGAGGAGTCGCCACCCCCTACTGAGGATGACAGGCGAAATAAACCAAGAGGAGACTGAGATGCCAAAGACAGCAGAAGAACGACGCAAAGAGATGGAACTGTTAGCATATAAGGGGTCGATGCTTCGAGGAGGAATAACCAAGACGCTGAGATACCGGGTTATCTTCCCGACAGGCACACC